>NFYZ01001477.1_pt1 | contig 18348 bp, 20 predicted proteins | sample 1092561 | NCBI WGS metagenome assembly NFYZ01 (sample SAMN03609887, study PRJNA323583) | gut metagenome | isolation source: feces | host: Rattus norvegicus | place: Malaysia | collected 2013 | reverse complement strand
CATATAAGAGTAAAGAAAGAAGATACTCGTATAAAACAGTGTACGTTCCATTTCACACCTACTAACACAGAACAGTTAGTTGAAATGTGTAAGTCAATGGCTAATGATATTGTTGAAGGAACGAAAGTACTGTTTCCAACAAATAACGGTGTAACATATTATGAGCAAGTCATTGGTATAGTGCAGGAGTTCTTAACTAAAAAGAAATTTCCACGAGCACTTAAAAGTTTCTATTATAAGAAATCTAATTATGGTGAAGAGGATATGGAGGACATCAATAGAAGATCTACTATAGGTGACAATGACCTTATATGCTGTTCTACATATCTAAGTGTAGGTGTGGATATTTGTGATAAGGGAAAGTTTTCAGTATATTTTGATAGGTTATGGATTCCTCAGGATATAGAACAGTTTGCTAATAGAATTAGAAACAATAATTTGTATATACATATATTCCTACCATATCTTGTTAATGGAATTCCTATCAATTATAACAATACAGATCCACTTGATTTAGGTTTTGATAGAAAAGATTTGCTTCTTGCACGTGATATTATTAAGACTTGTAATGATATGATTGAAAGAAATCAGGAAGAATCAAAATATTCACCGTTTATTATAAGTCTTTTATCACAGAATAGGTATCTAAAATATGATGAAAACGATTGTAAATATTATATAGATGAGACAACGTATAAACTTAAGGTGTTTGAGGATAGGTATGCAGTTTATGCAAAACAGTATAATGTTGTAGCAGAAGGTCTTAGATATTATGGATATGAAATTGATATAAAAAATGACTATAAACAGGTATCGGAATCTAATAAGGAATGGGTGGATGATTTGTTAAAAGCATGTAAGCACGCACGGTTCAATTATGTTACAACACAGACAATGATACTTCTATCTAATATAAATGATAGTAACATTGATATATATAGAGAACTTACAAAAGGAAACCTTGAAATCTTTAAGGATGAAAAATATAAAGAAGACCGTATTGAAAATAAAATATATGCAGAAAGCATAGAAATACTTGAAAAAAACATACCTATTGTACTTAGTTTATATAAATATTATGATTGTGATACTATAAGAGATATATACGATTATTGTGTAGAACATAAGACTAACAAGATAAACTTTACAAAATTAACACGTATAAAGACGTTTGCTAATATACAGGCAAACATCAAAAAGAAACGGATGGATTTTCCTGTGCTTAAATTTGTTACTGATTGTAGAGATTGGGCATTAGCTAATCCAACAACATCTAAACAGGAAATAGAATTGTTCCTTGCAAACTGGGCAGCAAAATACTGTAATAGTATTAAAGATGTTGTTGTTGAAGACATTGAATATCTTGAAACTATATATGAATTATTAAAGGAGTTATGGCGAGTAATCATAGTTCAGTCTCATCCTAAAAAGGGAGGAATAACAATATCACCATTTGAAATGTTGTGGGAAACTAAACAAGAACTTAACAATATATATGGTGATTTGAAAACACAGACGTTCTTTTTGGAGCAATTACTTGGTGAAGAACCTATTGAAACAGAAAAGAAAGATGATGAAGAAAAGTTAGAAGACCTTCCTCATACACATAAGATGAAATTGGAGGACATTGAAGAAGAATTGGCTAACTTTATAGATCTAAATTATGATTTTAATAAGTATAGGAATCATAATGATGCTAACGATAAGTTCTTACGTAAACAAGAAAATACAAACAAGTTAGGTGAACTATTTAATAAAACAAATAATGATGACGGATCGAGTGCAGATAACTCATCTAAACAAGAATTGGATCTGTTTAGTAGTGCAAATGTGAATACAGATGACTTACCGTTTTAAAATAAAAAGAAAGAAACATGAGTGGAAAACTTTTTCAAAAGTCAGAACATAAGGCGCAACCAATAAGAACTGAAATAGCGCCTTATGTTCAATACAACATAATTAAGGAGTTGTTAGACAAAAATCCTGGTTTGGAATTCTTACCAATCGGATCTGTTGGAAAAAAGAAAGATGGTGAATATAACGGGGATATAGATATAGCAGTGAAATGCGATAGTATAAATAAGTTATATTATATAATATACTATACATTTGATTATTTGGAAATAACAAAATCATCGTCTTTATATATAGTATCAATAAATTATCCATATCAAGACGATATATCTAATGAAATAAAGTATGTTGCAGTTGACTTTATTCTAATGCACGATGAAGAATATACAAAATTTAGATATTATTGTCCAAACTATAAAGAAAATGAATCGAATTATAAAGTAGGTGCAAAGATAATGTTCACAAATACTATATTGAACCATTGTTTTGATGAACTAAATAAAGGGCTTAAATCAAATTCAGAAACACACGAAGTTGCACAATTTGAATATTCACCAATTGGATTATATAGAATCATATCTACTGTAAAAAATGATAATTTAAGCATGCTTAATTGGAGACAGGAGTTTGTTACGATAAATTCTGACGAAATAGCAGGGTATGTATTTAAAGATGCCAATAAGTCACATTTCAATTCGATTGAGACATTATGGAAAGCTATACATTCAGATAATTTTAAATATCCAAATGAAGTACGTGCATTAGAAAGATCTTTATTTGTAAATAGCTATAGGAAGTGCTGGGAAGAACAAATAAAACCGGAAAATTTTATTTTTACATATTGGACATTGAATGATATATATAAAGAATTTGATATATACAAAAAGGAACGAAATATAAATAAAAAATTAGATAAAATTTATGAAAAGCTTAGTTGAATTAATAAACGAATAACTTGGTTACTCAACCAATGAATCTACACAAGTTAGATCTGGAAAATTGTTGTTACAAAGAATCGGCAAAGAAAGATCTTTCCATTTAACCGTAGGTTCAAACTATGGGATGATATGAATTTGCTGTTATCCTTTACTTTCAATATACCGTTTAAGTCGCTTATCTGAAACATCACCTATAGTAGAAACAAAGTACCCTCTAGTACCAAGGAAAATACAGGGTCTTTAGCCCTGTGTTAGTTCATTCTAAATTTTTTATGTTTAAGCTATCGTAATTAGACATAAGTTAAAATAAATTTAACTCATCTATGATAGAAGGTCAAAGACAAAATAAGAACAAAAACATTGGTTTGTCTATGAAAGCTACTATGCTTAAAAGGATGAATCAAACCTGTCGTGTCTATACAGTCAAGATAGATGAGTCAAGTTTGTCTAAACTACAAAAGGAACAATTAAAATTACTATTCCTTGAGGCTAAATGGATCTATAATTATATAATATCACAACCTGATGTTTTTAGTGTAAAGATAGGTGACGTGATAACCAAAAAGAATAGGGATTTTGAAGATGTAGAAATAGAATTAAAACAGATTGGATCCCAAATGAAACAGTCTGTAGTAAAACAGATCCAGTCACAAATAAAGACGTTATCTACATTAAAAAGAAAGGGTAATACTGTAGGTCAGTTAAAACATATAAAAGAATATAAATCATTAAACCTAAAACAGTATGGTACAACATATAGGTTTAACAGAAACAAAGTAAAACTACAAAACATAAAAGGATGGTTGCGTGTTAATGGTTTAAAGCAGATACCTAAAGGTGTAGATATGGCTAATGCTAAAATTTTAAATACACCTAAAGGATATTATCTTGCTATAACTACATTCATAGATAACGATAAGATAAAAGAAAATGATAAGATAGATGAAGTGATAGGTGTTGATTTTGGCTGTAAGACATCTTTCACTTTATCAAACGGAGAAAAGATAAATGCATCTGTGCAAGAAAGTGACCGATTAAGACGACTTCAACGCAAGTTTGAACATCAAAAGAAAGGGTCAGAGCGTAGATACAAGACATTGAAACAGATAAAGCAAGAATATCAAAAGCTTAACAATAAGAAAAATGATATAACTAACAAGATAGTCAGTTATCTTTCTTCGTATAAGACAGTCGTAATACAGGATGAACAGATCTCAAAATGGAAGATTAAACATGGAAATAAAATACAACATTCTGTATTAGGACGTGTAAAGGAAAAATTAAAGATGAAACCAAACTGTGCCGTATTAAATAAGTATCTTCCTACGACTAAACTATGTGCCAAATGTGGTACTTATAATGATAATTTAAAGATAAGTGATAGGATATTTGTCTGTCCTAACTGTGGTAATAAGGAAGATAGAGATATCCATGCAGCACAGAATATGGTTTGGTTATATGAAAATAATCTAGGTGTGGGACGCACCGAAGTTAAGCGCGTGGAGCTTCAACGTATTATAACAGAAATCTGTTGTGGTAAAGAAGCGGTGAAACGCGAAGATCATCCTCTAGTTTGAACTTTACGGTTAAAGAGGATGATTTGTTCACATATTGGGCATTGAATGATATATATAAAGAATTTGATATATACAAAAAAGGAACGAAATATAAATAAAAAAATTAGATAAGATTTATGAAAAGCTTAGTTGAACTATTAAATGAATCGCTATACGGTGAAATTAATGAAAGCAAACATGTCAGATCTGGTAAGTTATTGTTGCCTAAATATCCTAAGTTAACTAAAAAACAGAAGGATTATTTATATGACAATTACGACCAACCTGTACCAAAAACAGATCAAAATGTTGTGTTAAATGTTCCTGCTGGAAAATGGTTTGTTTATTTTGACATGTATCATCAACAATATCATATCGCCACAGCAGCAGACATATACCAACAAGCATTGGTATGGTGGGAAGATTTTGAAGACTATAACCCTAAAAACATTATTGCGGGTTTTGACACACTAAAAGAATGTGTTGAATGGTGTCTTAAAGAATCAGGATGTCCTGTAACAGATCCAGATGATGTTTATGAGTGGATAGCTACCGTAAAACATCATTATACTAGAAGACCATCAGGCAAACTTGTTAAAGGTAAATGGGCATTGGCTGATGATGCGTATTTTATCATGAACGTATTAAACGGTGATGTTGATGAAGATGAGGAAATAAATAAATTTGGGGATCCATCAAAGTTAACTTTTGATAAGATGGCTAAAGAGATGGATTGGTTTAATTATATTGATGTTGATAATGAATTTAAGAAAAAATAATTGAAATGCCAGCTAAATCAAAATCTCAACAGAAACTATTTCAAATCGTTCTTGCTGTAAGACAAGGGAAGATAAAACGCGAAGATGTTTCTAAAACAGTACTTGACATTGTAGATGGACCAATGACAAATGAACAGATAGAGCATTTCACCGTTCTTAAAGAAGACATCATGTCCACACCACAAAATACGTTAGGTATGGGTGCTGTGAATATAAACGGTGGTCCTGATATGATTAAACCAAAACCAGACAAACATCTTATAGCGCTGTCTGAATATATACTAAAACACATAGATAGATCTAAAAAGAAATATAAACGATATTAATTAAAATGACAGTGCTTTAAAGCACTGTCATTTTTTGTTCATACAAATCATAATCTAGAACATCTTAGAAGGCCTTCTAGACCATCTAGATTCTTATAAAATAGCTTAGACATAGAAATACATAGTCAAGATCTTAGATAAGACCAGAAGGCTTAGAAACCATCTTAGACAGGATCTAAAATTTAATCTATTTTTCGTTAAATGAAATGAAACAAAAATAGATAACTTATATATGTTTAAATTGATTTTAGAAACCTTACGTCTATCATTTATGTCAAAGACAGAATAGATAAGACTAAGTGAAACTTCGTTTAGATTGACCCTACGGCTAACGTAGTATTTCCATCGAGATGGAATGGAGGGTTTAGAAACCATCTTCGCGTAGCGTTGATCTCATAGAGAACATAGACAGGATATAAGTTTTAACTCACGACCAGTCATTTTAATTCAAAACAGTATAAGATAAATGTCATTGAAACATCATAAAATATCTATTAAAACAACAAGCCATTTTAATCATTATTTTTAATATATAATAAGAAATGTGAACAAATATGGATTTTACTTCTATACTAACAACTTTGTTGGAAAACTTTGGTTGGTTTGGTGTAGTAGTTGTAGCCATATTAGTAATATTTATAGTGGGTATACCTGTTGGGCTTCCAATTTTTTTAAATAAATTATTAAATAAAAATAGTAAGGATATAACAACTGGTGTTACTGAAGGAATGACTAATATAGCGAATAACCTTACTACTAACATAAACAATCAGAACAAAGAACTTGTATCAACACTAAAGGAAAGCCAATGTAAGCTTTTAGATACGCAAACTGCTATGATTGGATATATCATGTCCAATATAGGAACGCTAATTCAAAAGGAAACTTCAACACAAATAGAAACACATAATCGAGGAATAAATCAACGAGCACAAATAGATGCTCAGATAAACAAGATATTACATGACATGCTTTTATCTTACATGGCAGATAGAACTGCTATATTTGAGTTCCATAACAACAACTGTAATCTTGGTGGTCTACCATTCTTATGGTATGACATACATTATGAACAGATAGCTAAAGATGTTCCTATGTTATTTAATAAGATACAGAATATGCCATCATCTAATTTATCAGAAATAATTAAACGGTTACAAGATGGTACAGATAAGATGTGTATATTAAATTCTACAGATATAGAATCATTACAACATAACTCAACAGTATTATATTATCAATTAAAGGAGCTTAACGTAAAATATATAATATATGCACCAATATATGATAGTTCTAACATAATGGTTGGTCTGTGTATTATAGAGTACTCCAATTATATGTTAGGAGATGATTTATTTGATGAGTTCATCAAGCGTAAAGAAGTAGATATTCATAATAATGTTTCAAGAATTGCAGGTTTGCTTGACTTTAAAAATAGAGTAGAATAAACATCATGGCTTCATGGGGCGAGTGCATATCAAAAATGGCTGGATTTTATCAGTCTAATATACATACATATCAAGGTCAGAAAGGAAAGGCGAACGGGCAGTTGAGACAGACTGCCTGGATTCCATGTAGTCTTATTGGAGGAACTGTTAGGGACGACTGTTCTGGTTTTGTCAGTGCATGTTTACAATTAGCAGGAATATTCCCAAAAACATTTATTGCGGGGTCTTGTGATTTTTCTAATGTAAATAGTGCCTGTGCAAAAAGGTTGAAAGCTGCCGGTTTTACACCTATACCATACCAAGCAAATCTACTAAGGCCTGGTGATATATATTCTGGTCATAATAGTGGAATAAAACATGTTGAGATATATGCTGGTGGTGGCAAGACATATTCTTGGGGTAACATACATGATATAGAACATGGAGGTATGCCTTCATATATGTTCAAAGGTCCTTATACCATTATATGGAGAATAGGAAATGGTAAGGAATTTGAAATGGTAGAAGGTGGTGATGTTTTTGGTACAGGTGTTGCTTTGCAGTATAATACACCACGAAACAAGCAAAAAGATCATGAATTATTTGTTGAGCTTGCTACATGCAAAGTAAATCTTATGAAGGAGATACTTGAAGATACTGGTATATTATTTGATAATAAAAAACATAATATATCAGAAATATTAAAATATGATGATGTTAAGGTTTCTGGAAAAACAGTAAAGTGGTACAACAAGAAAGGTACAGATTCATTAACACCTAATATGGTAAGTAAAAAGAAACATGAAATAAAATACATAAATAGTATGGGTGGCGATGATGACAATATTGAGTATAGTCTATCTGAAGGAATAGCGATGAATGTTACACAGATGGGTATATTTCCACCTGGTGCATTTGGAGGACTTTTTGATTTTACAAGTGATGGTTCAAACATCATTACGGATGAGCAAGCTAATGAAAACGCAATGAAGATAATGCAGTTTTTTGTATCAAATGGACTTACTCCAGAACAAGCATCTGGATTTGTCGGTTGTTGGGGTGCTGAATCAATGTGCAACCCACATGCTTATAATAAAGAGGAAAAACAAGGATCTTTTAATGGGTCTAGTGCAAATGGTGCAGGATATGGTGCTGGGCTTGCTCAATGGTCGAATACATGGAAACAAGATTTACAAAGGCTTATTGGTAGAAACGACCCGATAGAAAATTGGGATCTTAATACACAGCTTAAAGCATGTTGGCTAGATTTACAAAAAGGAAATAAGTCAAGGTTCTTACCAATTATTAAACGATGTACGAGTGTTGTCCAGGCTACTGATGCAGTTCTTAGGGGATATGAAAATGGTGGAAATGGTACCTTTGCATCAATCGAACAGATAAACAGGTATACTTGGTGTGGTGGATATACTGGTGCAATGCAGACACGATGTGGTTACGCAAGAAAATGGTACGAAATGTACAAATCTAAAAATAAATAGAATATTTTGTCTATATGCAGTTTACAAGCAAATTATGTGGATGTGCGCCTAAACAGATAGTCACGTTCAATATACCTATTAATTTTGATGAATTATCTAATATTGTTATTATAGATGAGTGTTCAGAACAATATGATAATAATATACTAGAATGGTCATATAGTTTAGATAACGTATGCTGGTCGTGCTATATAAAATACAATGAAATTCTATCTAATACGGTTGATATCGGACAGGACTTCTATTTACGTATAAAGATTCCTGGTGGTATTAGTAAAATATCTATATGCAGTAATGATGTTTTAGACTATTCTATACAACTTGACTCATCGTTTAACTTCACGTACTGTAGCATATCTAACAATTCAAATATGTATAATCCATATGCGAATATGAGTTGTGCATTGGATCTTAATAGACAGTTAAGTGATTTAGTATGCTGTATGTTTGGTCTACCAATCATATATTTTAGACTATCTCCAGATGACACATCAAAGGACATCACATTCAAAGAATATACATTGATGAATGTTGAACCACCAAAATATATTAAGATGGTCGTACAGGATGGGCAGATGCCATCATCTAAACCAGAATTTAGTGATTTTGGATTTGACTTTTCTACGGATTGGGAAACTGAAATTGGTAAGACGATGTTTGCTACAGCATTTGGTAATACTGCACAGCCAATGGAAGGCGACTTCATTTGGGTTCCTATGATGAAGCGGATGTGGCAAGTTACAGGATCCTATGAAGAAAAGAAAGACGCCTTTATGTGGAATGCTACAACATTCAAAGTAACTCTTGCAAAGTACGAAGAAAAGGGATCTGTGAATTTAGGTACGTTAGAAGATATGGTAGACGGATTTGTTAAAAACAAATATGAAGATCTGTTTGGTGATGACAATGAAGATGATGCTGGTACAAATCAAGATACTTTAGAATCACCTTCAAGTACACCGAATAACTTATATCCAGTATTTAAGGAAGATGCTACACGAAAATATGTAGCGACTGAGTATATGGATATATCGGATGTTTCTACTTATTATAAAGGTACAGTAATATCTGACGCATGGTATACGTTTGATAAAATGCTTGAGCAACGTCAGATAGTATATCAAAAACAATATTGTGGTGAAGAATTTACATTGTGCTTTATTATAAAACCATTAAAACTATTGAATGGTGAGTTTTCTAGTACATTATTTTCATTAGGTAATATAAAATTGAAAGTTAAGCAGACAAAGAAAGAAACTGTATTATATATTAATGATGATTTAAAAACATCATTGTTACCAGAAGAATCATATTTTGTCTGGGTGCGTAGTTCAAAGTTACTTAACATTATAGATATGGGCGCTGCATTATATACATATAACAAGAATATACCAGTATATAAACTACAAAATGCTCATTATTATTATGACATAGACCATTCTTCACAGAATAATACAAAATGGGACATTGAATTTGCTGTCACCGAAAAGTCAGAATTAACATTGTATAATTTTATTGGAAACATAACGAACATCAAGCTATTTAATATATATAACGATAATTTGTCCGAAATGTTACAGCAATATCCAACCAATAATAATTTATTGATAAATGATACTGCAAGAAAACTAGTTGGGCTTGATGGTGTAAAAATAAGATAAGCCAAATCATGAAACGATTAAAAGAATATATAATAACAGAATCTAAACTTTCAGATAAAGTGTTTTGTGAGCAGTTTTCTATCATGTTTAGTGGAACTAAAATAACGAAAGACATATTATATAAGATATTGTTAAATCTGTCTGGTGATTTCGTCAAACTACTTTCTGAACATTTTTCTACACATGACAACGCAAGATACATGCCATATGAACCGTCTAAAGATTTGTTCATACATTATGAAGAAAACAAAGAAACGATATTAACACAGATGGCAGAATATTTCTACAAATATCTTGTTAATTGAATTAAAAAAAAAATTCCTACATGAAATTGAATTTTCGTGTAGGAATTTCTATTTATATGTGTACCTAATGATTGAATTAAAATGAATAACGCAGAAAATCTCTTCCTTTGGTTTTGCAATACACGCGAACTCTTTTTTCTTGGGCAATGTATAGCGGGATCCCTAATGAAAAAATACTACAAGGACGAAACGTTTGTACCAAGTAGGGGGCCGACTATATTGTTCTAGTGCCGTTAGTAAAATATGTACTAAGGTCATCGCTGATTATAATAGATATTTCTGTGAAAACATCAAATTAAACCATTCGGAACATGATGTTCTTGCTGGAATGATTACCGACAAAATTTTGGATTTTTATAAAAATTAAGTCAAGAAAAATACAAGATCTTTAGTCTTGTTATATGAATTGACTTCTATTACATCATTTAATTTTGTTTTTACCTTGATTTTCTATGTAAACCATTACTGTCTTTTCAGATACTTCTCCTAATGCAGAACAAAAATAACCGTGTGTCCATATCTGCCTTTTCTTAGACCAATAAAAATTTCTAAGCCAACTATCACATTCTCTATAAAGATAACGTAGTTGTATTAGATCAGTATTATCCTACATCAAAATATTGCTTTGATTGTGGCACAAAAAATGATAATCTAACATTAAAAGATAGAATATTTGTTTGTCCTAATTGTGGTCATATAGAAGATAGAGATGTCCATGCAGCTAAAAACATGGTACAAATCTATCTTAACTATATAAATATAAAAACAGATACGGTGGGAACCACCGATACTGATAAAAAGCCTTTAGAAATCAAATATGATAGCAGTTTATTGTGGTCAAAATTTGAAAGTACCAAGGAAAATACAGGGTCTTTAGCCCTGTGTTAGTTCATTTACCTGAATTTAATCGAATAATTGAAATAAAAGATACTCATATTTGGTATAAAAATGATATTAAAACGGAAAACAAATTGCTAAACAGAACGCAGCAATACAATTTGGAATAGAAAATGGATTTAAATATAATATAATTTTTTCAAAAGATATTAATGATTTTATTCACGCTTTACTAAACGAAAGAGATAGTCTTAGAGTTGGAGACAACTCTGGTGAGATAAAGAGCTCACAAAATAAATAATGGGTACTCACGATGTATCTATTCTTGAATTTGGAAGTGGTGTATTTGAAGTGCTTTCAACAAATGGTGACACTCATCTTGGTGGTGATGATGTTGATAATGCAGTAATAAAGTATCTTGTTGATACGTTCAAGTCAGATGAAGGTGTTGATTTAACAAAGGATTCTATGGCTATGCAGCGTCTTAAGGAAGCTGCAGAAAAGGCAAAGATTGAATTGTCTAGTTCTACTACAACAGAAATCAATCTTCCATATATTACTGCGCTTGATGGTATGCCTAAACATATGATGATAACATTGACACGCGCAAAGTTTGAGCAACTTATCAATGATATTGTTAAGGCTACAATAGAACCTTGTAAGAAGGCACTTGAATCAGCAAATCTTACAGTATCTGATATTGATGAGATCATTCTTGTTGGCGGTTCTACAAGAATTCCTGCAATTCAAAATGCTGTTAAGAATTTCTTCGGTAAGGAACCTTCAAAGGGAGTAAATCCTGATGAGGCCGTTGCACAAGGTGCTGCTATCCAAGGTGCTATTTTGAATAAGGAAGATGGTATTGGTGATATTGTATTGCTTGATGTACTTCCTATCACAATGGGTATTGAAGCACATAACCAATTTGATCCTCAAGGCAGAATGGCTAAGTTGATTGAAGGCAATAGCACAATTCCTTGTAAGAAGTCACAGATGTTCACAACGGCTGTAGACAATCAGGATGCAGTTGATATTGTCGTTCTTCAAGGTGAACGTACATACGCAAAGGACTGTAAGGTTGTTGGTACATTCAGATTGGATGGAATTGCTCCAGCAAAGGCCGGTGTACCACAAATTGAGGTAACATTTGATGTTGATGCAAATGGTGTTCTTAAGGTGACTGCAAAGGATTCTGCTACAGGAAAGGAACAGAATATCACAATTCAGAATTCCTCATTATCACAAGAAGAGATTGATAAAATGAAGGCTGATGCTGAAGCACACAAGGCTGAAGATGCTAAACGTGAGGAAGAAATGAATAAACTTAATATGGCCCAGGCATATAGCAATTCTATTGATACGGTATTGGGTGATGACAAACTGAAAGAAAAGATTACTGATGACGAACGCAACAAGATAACTGAAGCAAAGGAAAAACTTGATACTGTTATTAAGGAATATTCTACATCAAAAGATCGCGATAAGGCATTAAATAATGTTGAAGAAGCCCGTAAGAATTTGGAATCTGTATATAATCCAGTAATGGCTAAAATTTATGCAGACACAAATCCCAATGGAAATACACAAAGTAATCCTTTTGGTGGAAACGGTTTTAACTTTAATGACATTAACAACCCTTTCGGAACTAAGTAATGAATAAAGATTATTATAAAATACTCGGGGTCGGGCGTGATGCGTCTGACTCCGATATTAAAAAGGCATATAGAAAAGCTGCTATAAAATGGCATCCTGATAAATGGACAAGCAAACCAGAAAGCGAACAAAAACATGCCGAAGAAATGTTTAAGTCTGTTGCCGAAGCATATGATGTACTAAGCGACAAAGACAAACGTGCAAAATATGATAGATTTGGTGAAAATTGGGATAAGGTAGCAGGTGAGGGTGAATTTGATTTTGGTAGTTTTAGTGACTTTTTTAGTACTTGGGGAAAAAATCGCAGATATGAGCCAGAACCCGGAACATCTATAAAGGCAAGAATAAATCTTGATATTAAAGATATATTCTGCGGCACTGAAAAGGATCTTAATGTAAACGTAAATGTACGCTGTCATGAATGTAACGGTAGTGGTGGTGATAAAGAAACTTGCCCATATTGTCATGGAACAGGTATGATTACAGAAACACAACATTTTGGTCCACACCAGGTATTCCAAACATCTAGACCATGTGGACACTGTAATGGACAAGGTTTTATACTCAAAAATGCTTGTAAGTCATGTAACGGTACTGGTTTTGAACGAAAGACAAGAAATGTACACGTAAATATCATGCCTGGAACCAGAAATGGGCAGACATACGTTTACAAAGGTATGGGATATGAAAGTCAGGATCCATCAGGGAAAACTGGAGATCTTATCGTAGAATGTGTATATAACATTGATAGCAATAAATACGCTATAAATGGAAATGATGTATATGAGAAGATAGATGTTCCATACTATGATTGTATTCTTGGGTGTGATATTGATGTAAAATTGCCTAATGGTGAAAAAAATAAAATCAATATAAAACAGTGTTCAAAATCTGGAGATAGATCTGTATTATATAATAAAGGTATTGGTGGAAACGGCAATTATATATTTATTATAAATGCCACTTTACCAACACATATTAGTAATGAAGAATCTAAGATCCTTGAAAAGATAAAGAAACTTCATAAATGAATTTGTAAAGTGGGGGTCTATAGACCCCCACTTTTATTTTTTAAATAGACGTACTATATTTCATTATGCAAATATTAAAAGACTTTATTTTAGAAGTAGAACTTCTCTATGGTGATGATTTGATGCTTGAGATGTCAAATCTATCACAGAAGGACACAAATTTGCCTATGATAATCTGGATTGAATCATGTAGACAGACTAAGCGTAATGTTCCACGATTAAAATTTGAGAATAGCTAATTTGAAATATATTTATTCAAAAAAGCTAATACCAAAAGAACTTATTCCAATTTCAATAGATGAAAACAATCACGAAATTTTGGTTAATGGATTCAGGTTGAAAATAAAACAAAAGGATTTAGATCTTTTAAAGGAATGGGTAAAGAAACACTACTACGATTTGATGGATGTGTGGAATTATGAAATTAGTGTAGGCGAATTTGTTAGAAGAATATTTTTGAATTTTAATTGAAACTTCACTATGTTAATAACATGACAATATCTATTTATTTAGCAGTAAACAAAAACGGTGATGTTAGAATGTTCACTGATGAACCAAAAAGAAATGAAGCTACAGGAAAATGGGAATCTAAACACCCGTTTGTAAATTCTGTATTGTACAAAGAATTTGTAGAATTGGTATCGAAGACGAACATTAACTGGGAACATGAACCTGAAAATTTCCAATTAGAAATTTCAAACAAAAAACAATGAAAGGATATTTAGTTCAATACAGCACTGGCACTGATACTTATAAGATACATAATGTATGTGTAACATTTAGTGAAGAATTAGCTAAACAAAAGTGTAAGGAAATTGATGATGAACATAGACCTCCACAATCAATGTTCACACGTGAGAAATTTAGTGATATTGAAGATAACGTGTACGGCATCATTATTTCAAATAACAATTTGAAGTTAAAAGACGCTGAAACACACATAATAAATAAGGTAATGAAATTATATCCTGAGTGGGATAGAAAGACAGCAAAACTTGCAATAGAAATAGAGAAGAAGATTGAAGACATTGAACATGCAGACTATGATTATGCATTCTATGGGGAAATAGAAATTTTTGAATAATGAGAAAACGTATAGTTTTAGGCGATGTACATGCCCGATTTGATAAAGTAAAAGAAATATACGATAAAGAACGACCTGACGATGTTATCATATTAGGTGATTATTTAGATACGCATGAGAATATATCAAGTGACCAACAAAGACAATCATTAGAAAAGTTGATAGAATTGAAAGATAACCATAAAAATGGGATGTTCGTTCTATTAATGGGAAACCATGATTTTCATTATTATTATAACTACCCATTTGGTGAAAAATATAGTGGTTATAATTATGATACAGCAAGATGGGCGTGTGAGTATCTTAGATCTTTGGTTCGTAGTGAAAAAATCCAAATTATATATTATGAAGATCTAAACAAGACAATATACTCACACGCTGGTGTGACAAATACGTGGATGTCTTTACGTGATATTGATGGCCTACAAGACATCAATAGACGTATAGATAAAGATTTTGGTTATGGCGATGACTTTATATTTACTTATGGGACAAGATTTAGCGCGTATGGTGATTCAAAAGAAAATTCATGTATTTGGGTACGCCCATATTCTTTGTTAAATGATTTATATAAAGATGGGCAATATGTTCAGATAGTTGGTCATACTTGTATTGAACATATAACAGGATTAAAATTTAATAAAAATACGCCTGTTTCTATAAATGATGCAAATATCATTCTTATTGATACTATGTTAAATGAGTATTTAGTAGAAATGCTTAATGATAACGGAGAATTAACTGAAAGAATAATTAAAAAACGATAGTGATATGGGAAGACAGAAAAGAAGTGCAAATACGTATCAAAAGATAAATACTATTTTCTATCGTGATACAAAAAATGTGATTATGCCATATGACGGTTTTGTTACGCCAGAACTTGAATGGGTAAAGAATTGTAAGTTTGAGTGTTCAGAAAAGGTTGATGGTACAAATATTCGTTTTGAAGTAAAATCTACACCTGTGATGTCAGGCGAAACGGTTATTGGTGTTGAATTTAACATGGAATATAAAGGTAAGACTGATAATGCAGTTATTCCGCCAATGTTGCTAGAATTTCTTAAAACAACGTATACCCCAGGTGTAGTATTCTTTGGACTTGGTATTGATTACTTTGTACCAATTGAAGATTTTGAAAAACATAAGTGGGGAACTTATGATAGCAACAACAAGTTTATTGCAGCGATTGAATCTGTGCCTGCTATGTATACTATATATGGAGAAGGTTATGGTGTAAAGATTCAAAAGTGTGGTGGAAGTTACCTTAAAGATTCCAATAAGATGATTGGGTTTGATGTAAAGGTGACTAGCAGCAACGGAAAAGAACTTTATCTTCTTAAACAAAATCGTGACGAGATATTTAATAGGATGCATATGCCGATTGTTCCTACTATAGGATATTTTACGATTGATGAGGCAATTGAATATGTAAAGAAAGGCTTTGTTTCATTAGTTGCAGAAAATGATAAGAACCTTAAGGCAGAAGGTCTTGTATGTAAATCACCATGTGGGATGTGTTTTAGAAATGGTGAACGTCTTGTATTTAAAGTAAAGACATGTGATTGGGATAAGTATTATTCAGTATATGGGACCTATGATAAAGTAGAACAAAAACGTGCTGATTATTGAATTTGTTGATGGTAAGTTCTATATTTCATTGTACTAAAACAAATGAATTATGGAACTTACCTTCAATAAAAAATTTGAATATAAACTTGTATATTTTGACCCAAGTTTGAAACATATGCAGATTCAATCTAAATTGAACGAACTTGGAAGTCAGGGGTGGGAATTAGTATTCACTGAAAGTGGATTTTGGAACTATAACATTGATGCATATAAGACATTTAAAAGAGAAATCTATGAAAGTAACATCTGAAAATTTTAATGAGTGTTTGACTCTTCTAAAGAAAATGATGCATGATGGTGAAGCATCATTTACCTTTATTAAAAAGGATGGTAGTGAACGTACAGCACGCGGTACGTTGAATGTTGGTATTATGGGTGAAGAAAATGCACCTAAAGGTACTGGTGACAATTATGCAACAGATACTGTGACTAGATATTTTGATATTAACTCACATGGATGGCGTAGCTTTAGAAATGTTGATTTGGTTGAAATTGTAGAACAATGAAAATACTTAAACAAAACGAAGTAGTATATCTTGACGATGAAGAAGCTGTTGATGGTGTAACAGCAACACAGTTGATAGATATTGTTCCCTTCAAAGTGATAGATACATCAAACATTTATGAAGTAGGTTATTCAGATAACAAAAACATGTTGGTAGTACATTTCAAAACACTGCAAAAGACAGTTGAGGGTTTTGAGTTGGATGTACGCCCTGAACCTATTATATATATCTATCATGATGTAGATAGACAGATGTTTTATAATTTTCTTGAAGCTGAAAATAAAGTACAATTCTTCAATGACAATATAAAGTCAAGGTATTGTTATCATAAAGAAGAAATTTATGGTTAAACATTGCTTATTGATTCGTTCACGTGCAAACAACTTTTAAATTATAAAAGAAAAATGGATGTGTCTTAAGACACATCCATTTTTTTATCTTACATAATCATGAAAATCTATCACCCCAACTAAATTAGGATTATAGACATACTGTTCATTTAACTAAAAATTAGTTTTATTTCTCTATTTACGTTTTCTATACTATCTGAACTATGCATTGCATTTCGCATCTCATCCTCACCCCACGATTTTCTACATCTGTCTTTAAGTAATTCCATGTCACCTATAGGATCTTCACAATCCTTATGACATTGGCAGCATATACAGTTATCTGAACACATATATTCTATGAGATCTTTATAGAAGTCCTTATCTTTATGACACCCGTATAGTTCAGAAGCAAGTTGTTTGTCTAACTTAACATTCTTTTTCTGAATAATCTGCCACCCATTATTTTTTAATAGATTATACCAATCATCTTCATGATCTAAAAAACCAGGTTTAAGTATACAAAATCCATTAACTTCTAGTGAGGATTCTAATATATACTGTTTTAATGACTTCATCTTTGTATGTTGATTTTTATAGTTAAAAATAAATTTAATTTGTATGCACTGTATCAACTGAGACATCCCGTCTAAGATGGTTTCCAGACCCTCTAGTCTTATGAAATGGCTTTGCTGTGTATTTCTATATCTAAGAACTTAGACAAGACTAGAGGGTCTGGAAACCATCTTAGACAGGACGTGAATTTACTCACAGTAAGTCATTTCCATCAAAGATGGAATAGAAAGGATCTTAATTTTCGTCTTATAATTAAGTGAAGCTTGCTGCGTTATATATTATAGATTTAACATGAGATGTACCGAATGTTTCCTGGAATGAATTTTCCACATAATTATATTTATTAGTATTTGTTGTT
>NFYZ01011275.1_pt1 | contig 18361 bp, 11 predicted proteins | sample 1092561 | NCBI WGS metagenome assembly NFYZ01 (sample SAMN03609887, study PRJNA323583) | gut metagenome | isolation source: feces | host: Rattus norvegicus | place: Malaysia | collected 2013 | reverse complement strand
TTCCAAAGTATGCTGCACAGTCCGAAAAAGTCTTCATTACTTACTCCTAAAATAGGTACAAAAAATATATATGCACCAATAAACATTGCAATTGGGGTTATGATTATCATTGCAAGCATACTCAACGGTGTCATCTCCCATTCTCCGTATGAGCCGTCTGACATTGGAAAAAATGTTCTCATAATTCTTTATTTTTTAATTTCTGATGCAAAGGTACTAAATTTGCATCATTCAGCAAAATAATTAGTGTTAAAAAGCCTTAAATATTCTATTTATAGTGAAATTGATAAATAAAATATTTGTAAATGGGATTTCTTCTTGGTTTATTAGGCGGAACAGCCAATGTTGTTTTAACAACTATATTATCCCTTGCTCAGTCTATTGGTGGCGGTATTATGTCAATAGCTAAGCAAGGCATGGATGCCATGATGCAGTATCATGACAGAAGCATTCAGTTTGCTAGGTCTGTCGGTATGACATACAAGGAGTCTCAAGCATATGCTGATGTTCTTATTGAAAGAGCATCTGAATTAGGTATCAAGTATGGAATTGCAGCAGACAAGGTTCTAGAGCTTCAAGAAAACCTTACCAAATCCACTGGTAGGTCTATGATGCTCAACAACAATGATGCTGAGAAGTTCGTACAGATAAACAAGCTTGTTGGTGCAGATACTGCAAACGCCTTTACGTCAACTATCACAAAGAACCTAGGTGGTCAGATACATACAGTTACTGGTGCAGTATCCAAAGCATACGCAACAGCCATGAAGAGCGGTCTTGATGCAGCAACATTCAGCAAGAAGGTAGCAGACAACCTATCATTGGCTAACAGATATTCATTCAGAAATGGTATTGACGGAATCACAAAGATGACAGTTATGTCAGAGAAATTAGGTGTCAATATGGATTCAATCGCCAAGTCAATGGACAATTTCATGGATTTGGATAAAGCCATTGAGAATTCAGCAAAGCTTAATATGCTTGGTGGTGCAGCAGGTGCATTCGGAAGCAACCCTCTTACAATGGCTTATGAGGCGAATTACGACCCAGAGGCATTCATGGAAAGAGCTAAGGACACATTGGGAGGTCTTGCAACATTCGATGCAAAGAGCGGAACTGCAAATGTAAACGGAATGAACCGTGACTTTGTGAAGAGCATTGCTGAAGCTATGGGAATGAGCATGGAAGACGCAATGACGATGGCAAAGAAACAAGCTGAGATAAAATACAAGGAATCTCAGTTTGGAGGTCAGTTGTCAGCAATTCCTGAAAGTCAAAGGGATTTTGTGTTAAACAAGTCATATGTAGGACAAGACGGACAGCTCAAAATGACGGACTCGCAAGGAAATGAGAGAAACGTCAGTGATTTGCAAAAGAGCGGTGAGTTGCAAAAGATGCAAAATCTAGAAAACAAGTCCGATGGCGAAATCATGAGAGATATGGCAACGCAGCTTTCTACTGTAACAGAAATCATGACTGGTATCAAGACAAGTTTAACAGCAGATGCAGCAAGAGCTTTCAGTAAAATATATAATGAATTACACAAAAATTTAGGCGATATTGGTAGAGCATTACAAGACAGTCTCAATCATTTATGGAATAGACTAGCTGACAGTGTTGATAACATTATGAAATATCTTGAAGAACATAAAGGTATTATATTTCAAGCTATTGACATGTTAAAAAGCATCATATCAGCAGTAGTAAACAACTTTGGAACTGTAATAGGAATACTTGCAGCTGGAAGTATTTTGGGTGGAGGAAAATTACTTAAAGGAGGATTCAGAGCATTTAAAACTGGATATAGAGTCTTTCGTGGTGGTGGTGGAAGTATGTTTGCAAGGACAAGTTCACGATTTACCAACACTAGATTGGGTAATTTAGGAGATTCTAAAGCAATGAGATTCCTAACTGGAGGTCAATCTGGACGTATTGTTGATAATTATCGTTATGCAAGACGTGCATCAAATATGAGATTAAGCAAATTTGCTGCCGCTAAGTATAGTATAGGTAATTCTATAAAGACTGCGTCAAAATTTTCAAAGGGAGTCGGTATTTTAGGAGTTCTTGCAGGTGCTGCACAAGCAGGAAGTTCTATAATGGATTATTCAGAAAACAAAGATAACTTAGATAAACAGTTGCGTAGTGGTGCTATAAACAAAACACAATACGACAGTCAAGTAGAAGAAGCTAAAAATACAAGGAACGAAGGAATAGGTTCAGCAGTAGGAACTGGATTAGGAACTGCTATTGGTACTATTTTCGGAGGACCAATTGGCGGTATGATAGGTGGTGTTATAGGAGATAAAGTAGGTGGATTTGTTGGTAAGCATTTTAATACTATTTTAAGTGGTCTTGGAAAAGGAATAAAATGGGTAGGTGATAAATTGGGTAAATTCTTTACATGGTGTGGAGACAAAATAAAATGGTGGTTTAACTTTATTATGACACCAATAAAAGTTCTTTTTGGAGTTATAAAAGCAATAGCATCACCGCTAAAGACAATTCAAAGTATCAGAGAAAAAGGATTTATTAAAACAGCAAAGAGCTTAGTAGGTTTTGCAACAGGAGGTATTATCGGAGGAGACTCTTACCATGGCGATAAACTAAAGGCTCATGTAAACAGTGGAGAGATGATTCTGACAATGAGTCAACAGAAGAAGTTGTTTGATTTTGCAAATAGTGCGACATCATTGTTCGGAAGAAACAGGTCTTATGTTAAGAAGGGTATTGGTGAGAAGAGAAGTTTGGTTATTGCAAAACCAGTCGGAGAGAAGGAATATATCCATAAGCCATCAAGGAGCAATGCTAGCGAAAACCGTTCAATAAAGATTAACGACTTCAACATAAACATCAGTGGAACCATCAAATTGGATGGTGGAAATACATCAAAGAATATTGACATAAACAAGTTATTGTCAAATCATGAATTTGTGTCATCTCTTAAGGAAATAATTAAGTCATCAATAAATAACGACATAAACGGAGGAAGACTTATGAATGATGACTCATTGAGACGTGGAGCTCCATCGCAAGTGACACTTTGGGGACGAAAATAGTTTGAAAATGGTCACAAAATAATCATATTATAAACAACAATGTCAGTCAATTACACAAAAAAAATAATAAGGAGCATAACGAAGTCAATTCCTAAGCAAATAGAGAACGCTGCATCAGATTTACTAAGCAGCAGTGATTTTATTTCGAGGAATATAGGAATGAGCAATTCCTATAATGACATTATGACTATAGTTCAAGGATTGGGAAGAGAGCCAGTAAGTTTATTGGGTAAGGATTACTTGTTTATATTTGACCATGTAAGGAGAAACTATAAGCAAGGTACTAGCGTCATGAGTATAAATTACAATTCAAATGGAAGTACTGATGACGGAAATGGTTACGGTTGCACTAAATTTACATTTTACAAGGAAAAGCCTACTGTAAGGTTTGCCAATGTAGATTCAGACCCATTGAATCTTAAGGACAGATGGTTCCCAGATGTAAAATTCGAGACAACTATAGCAAACAAGACTCTTATATCATATGCTGAGTCAACTGATGACAATACAGAGAACAGACAGATAAACGACAAGAACGAGAACAACGGTGTCAATTACGGTTGGGTAAGAAGCTTCAGCAATCTTTCTACTTGTGATATGATAAGAAAGACAAATGATAATTTCAATCATGGAAAATATGAGACTCTTATAGCAAGATTCCATACAACAAAAGACACTAGCAGAAGAAAAGATGATATTACACAGACTGCGGTTGACGGTGTGTACGGAATGTCTCATGGAAGGAACTTGTTGGCTAAGAATATGGATTATTCAGAGGGCTATGACAACCCATATTGTAGAGTTTGGACATATCATCACCAGTATAATCAGATAGATAGAGCAATAAGACCTTTTTGTGATATAGAATCAGCAAGAGAATTAGAAGACAGTATGTCTTGCGGAGATACTGGAGAAGAGAAGTTTGTCAGTTTCAGAACAAGTAAGAATGATAACTATAACTTCAAAGGAGGAAGTGAAAGACTAGACAAATATGGAGTTCTAAACTATAAAAACGGTTTTGTAAACATTGCTCCTACAGCAAAAATAAAGGATTATTTTGATAAAGGCGATAGTGATGACAACATTTCTGACAAAATAGAGATAAAGAAATGTATGTTTTCTATTGAGAACTTAGCGTGGAAAGCTGACGATATTGACCACAATGAATATGATGACTACGGATTGTCAGCTGAGCAGAAAGGTCCAATGGGAGGAAGGATTATGTGGTTTCCACCATATGACATAAACTTCAATGAGAGTGTTAATGTGAATTGGAACCAAAATGATTTCATTGGAAGAGGTGAGAAAATATACACATATACAAATACAGAAAGAACAGGAACGCTTTCCTTTACTCTCTTAATCGACCATCCTAGTATTCTTGACTATTGGGAGCGAGAAGGATGCAAAGGAGGCAACAACGACAGTTCAAACAGCAGTGAAGAGACTGATATGGGTGATAGAGGGTCAGAGCAGAAACAAGAGGATGACCTTCTTAGATTCTTTGCTGGTTGTGATATACTTAAAGCAAAGCCTCAGAAATGGTTTAGAAAGAAAAGAAAGATAAAAGAGGAGAAGAAAGAACCTCCAGTAGAAGCAGCTCAGAAACCGACAAAGAAAGCGATACATTGCGTAGTTTATTATCCAAACAATTACAGTGGAGTTGATGATGCTCCAATGAAGTCAAACCGTTCTGTAAATGCAATACACTATCTCATGAATGGTTTAGGAGCACAGAAGATGATAAACAATACAACGAAAGGAACAGAGGATATTCCTACTACAATATACGTAATTCCAACAGTAATGAAGGAAGGTGACGAAACCAACACTGAGCTTTATGGTTATAGTGGCTATGAGAAGCATATGTATAATCATGGTATATCAGTGACAACAGAGCCATTGGAGGCAAAGTACGAAACTATAAGGAAGACATATGCCGACTTAGAGACAAACAAGAAGAACGGAGAATATCTTACTAGTGGTGACGGTAGAAGAGTAATATATTATTATCATACTAAAGATTATGATGCTAGTAATCCTACGTATCTTGCAAAATATATCGGTTCAGAGGCATTAAGTTTAGCAGCTGCAAAGAAAGAAAAAAATTTAACAAAAAAACCATACGATTGGTATAGGAGGAGATGGTACTACAGAGTTGACAGTAGATATCAAAATGACAAGTTATCAACGAAGGAAAGTTATATAGATACAGGCTCATTTGGTCTTAATTCAAAAGCAGGATACCGTCATGTTTTAGAATATGGAAGCATTGCTTCAGCATTTGGAATTGACTCAAAGGATGAGAACGTAAGGTTGGTGAGCTTGGCTGATATGTTTGCTGCATTGGAGACAAATGCTGAAGAACAAATATACGACAAGTTGATTAGTCAGAGAAATGTAAGCATGATAAAGGACATCATGACGAATAAGGAAAAATACAAGATTACAGCAATAAAATTCCAAGGTCATGCATCATATCAAGGATATGAGAAGAAAAACAAGACGTTGGCTGCGAATAGGGCATTAACTCTTAAGCTTTGGATGAAGGAATGCGGTTTCCCTAATATCGACAAAGCAACTAGTGAAATTAAGACACAGAATACAAAGGACAATATTGACCAAGGACACAATAATACTATTGTGACAAAAATGTGGCGTAGCGCATCTGTCATTATTGAATATGATGAGAGTGAATTTATAGATGCTAACTCTGACACTTCTTCTACAGAAAATTTCGATAAAATTGATGTCCCTAATGGGGAAGTATCAAACGGATTGGGTCTTTTGGAGAAATCTGTAAAAACGGATATAAACATTAATGACATTAATAAGATAAGTACTAGTCCGAAGGGAGAGACATATACTGAGACAATTCAAGAAAAATATTATAAAGATAGCATTGCTGCTGCATCTAATATGGGTGCTGAAGAAAGAATGAAAAGGTCATTAAAAGGATATCAGTATAAAGAAGATATGAGAAATTTTGCTAGTAAACAAAATGATGCGCTTAATGAAAGAATGAGTAAGATGTTAGAAAACAGCAATAATAATCTTGATTATGATACAGGATATGTAAGGAGATATGATAACGAGGGAGAATTCTTCCAACTATTGGGTAGAAAGGATGCATTTATGCATAATATGATAAAGGACAAGATAAAGTATTTCGACCCTGCTTTCCATTCAATAAGTCCAGAGGGATTTAATGCAAGACTTAACTTCTTACATCAGTGTACAAGGCAAGGCTCTACTGTTGACGCTAGTAAGGTTGGTAGTCAGTCTACAGCTTACAACTTGGCATTCGGAAGACCTCCAGTTTGTATATTGAGATTGGGTGATTTTTATAATACTAAGATAGTTATAACTAATCTGTCAATACAGTATGATGATGCACAGTGGGATTTAAACCCAGAGGGTATTGGAGTTATGCCAGTGTTCGCAAAGATTAGTTTATCATTCGTATTCTTGGGTGGAAGCGACTTATCTGGTCCTATTTCTCGTCTTCAGAATGCAGTATCATTCAATTATTATGCAAATACTGGAGTTTATGATGACCGTGCTGAAATGGTTGAATATGAAAGTAATGGAAGTGGAAAGGAGATAAAATTCAAGCCTTTCTCTTATCCAGATATGCTTAGAAATGGCGGTGCTGCTATTAATCAAAAGAAGAAATTGAAGCCTTCAGTTGAATACGAAAGTTTCACTATTTCAGAAGTAAATGATAAGACAACAGATAGTAAACTTATTGGAAAATCCAATATAAATAATGTAATAATAAATCAATGACATATTCTAGATATAAACTATTAATTAACGGAACTACTTTCTACAAAGTACCATTTGTAGAAGTTCCGTTAAGTAATACAGACAAGTATGTTACATATGAGGTTGGAAAATCAAGATTGGACTTGATTTCATACAAATATTACAATGACCCAAATTACGGATGGTTGATATTACAATCAAATCCAAGTGTTGGTGCGTTGGAATATAACATAAAGGATAAGACTATACTAAGGGTTCCATATCCTCTTGAGAATGCCATACAAGGATATGAGAGCAATATAAGGAAATATGACAAATTATACGGTTTAAAATAAATTTAAAATAATGTCAAAGCATAATGCAAATGTCAATTACGTAGAACCAAACTATTCATTATTGGATTGGAAGGTTGATGATACCTATGAAAGGGCACCTAGGCTTGAGGATTACAGCATCATGTTCAACATAGAGGTTGAGGTCTTCAATAGGGACAATATCGTAAATAGCCAGATAACGCAAAAGGACGTGTTGGTTCTAAGCTGCAGGATGAATACAACGACAAGTGCATCAACTGTTAATTTTTTAGGTGGAACAAAAATAGACTGTCATGACAAGGAGTCAAGCTATATAAAATATTTGACTACAAATTATGCTGACATGTATGTAGGTGACTTGATAAACTATGGTACTACAGAGATGATTGGTGTTAAGTCTGTTGACATAGAGTATCAAAAAAGTTGTGTGCCTATAATAACAATACAATTTACTGATGTAAGGGGTTTATCATTGTTTCAACCTACAGAGTTGGGAAGAAGTGATGTGTATGACGGAATAAGGGGAATAAACATGGATAATGTCGCACAGTCATTTTTCCAATGCTTCTTCAAATTGCCTTCTCCGAAATATACAATTTATTTGAAGGGATATTACGGAAAGCCAGTAAGTTATGAAGTCATGTGCGATAAATTTGATACAAAATTCAATTCATCAACAGGAGATTTTGACGTTACTGCTCGTTTCATAGGATACAATTATTCTTTTCTGACAGATGTGTCTATGGATGCTCTTCTTGCTGCCCCATACTCAGATTATTACGGTGAAGAATATTGGAATCAAGCAAAAAGTGAGGGTAGGTTTGTATTATACAACAGAGACAAGTCAATGAAGTATGACATGCCAACTTTGGCTGAAATAAGAAACAAGGTAAGTGATATATTGAAGAACTCAAAGCCTATGGAAGACCCAATATCTTCAGAGAGCAAGTATCATACTGAGGAGATTGACACGTTAAATAGCATAAGACTTATGTATAGTTCTTGGTATGCCAAATTATTTGAAGCGTTACAAGGTAAATACGGAAATAAACTGTGTTTCTTGTTTAGTAGGGCAGACAATCCTTATAGGATATTGATTCTTACGTCTGATGATGCTGTTAATACAAATAACTTGAGTGCGCTGTATAATTCTCTTTCTAATGATTTCAAGCAGATAAATAAAGATTTACACTCTGCTGTTGAGTCATACAACAGTACAAACAGCGGTGAGACATCAGAAAACAAGATAACACTTAACAATGTTAGTCTTGATTTTTCAGAGTACAAATGCGAGCCATTATTCAATCGTCTTTATATAAACACAAAGGGAGAAATCAACTTTAATGATTTTGATACAAACAGCAAGTTGGGCAAAACTGAAGTTGTAAACAAGATATTCCAAACAAGGAAAAGTGATGGCAGTGATGAAGAAAAGATAGATGAGGATAGAAGTAAAAACAACAATGACATACTAAAGACAATATACAATGATGGTGTACATCAATACGTGAATTGTTATTGCATCGAGGTTCCTTATGATGGTTTACAAGAGAGAATAAAGTTGCTGCAAAGTGAAGCAAACAGTGCAAATCAACTAGGAGCAGACCAGAAGGCTAGGGAAGATGCAATGAATGAATTTCTCATAAACGAAATGGGTTGGCATCCTTCAGTTGAGAATTTCACAAAAATTATGATGGCTCATATGGAAACACTTATGTACATGATGTACAAAACGGTTGACACTGCTCATGGAAGGAAGGTTTCTGATATGAATGTTACGGTTGGAAAGGACGGAACATGCCCAGATGTAAATGCTAACAGTGACACACTTCCACCATTCCCTAGAGTTACAGATGAAATCATGGGAGATGACGGAATAGTAAAGAAAGAGGATGTTTGGATTGGTGATGTGTCAAACAATTTTATTGAGGCTGACTTTGTTAATGGTCTTTTTAATGGTGTTGACAAGGTTGAGGCATTAATCAAAGCTCAAGATATCATAAATGAACAAAATAACAATGAGGAAGGTGGAAGTACTGACGAAGACCAATTAGGAACTATTATTAAATATCCTATGACACCGTTTGATTTATTCATAAAAAAGAGTCCTTATGGAAATGCGTCAGATTTTGAGACAGACACAACAGGAGAAGCTTTCTCTGGTCGTGTTGCTTTACGTATGCTTTCAATATTGGGCATAAACAGACTTTCAAGTAACTTCATTAAAAAAAATGTAGATAAGATAGCACAAATAGAGGCAGAGAACTTCGCATCTAATGTAAAAATAACCAATGACAAATTTTTGATGTTTATTCGAGGAAACGATGACCTAAATGCTAATAAGATAATTGGATTTGTTACAGATAGGATGAAGGATAAACATCCTTGGGGAAAACCTCAATTATTTGACAATAATATGAAATTTGTTGGATACAAGATTAATGGAAGTGCTGCAAAGCATGTATATCCGATACAGAATGAGACTTATGAATCAATTAAAACCTCTTGGAACAAGATAAACAGCAATAATTACGAATTCTCTGACTCATACATGTCTTCACCTACAAAATATAAAGATAATTATCATCAATATTCAAAAGGAATATATGGATTGGGAGCTTGTGCTATAATAGAAAGTTATGAAAAAGTAAACAACAAGTATACTTCGTTGGATAGTGACGTTAATTATTCTTCAATAAAAGATAGTTTGTTCGGTAGTGGAAATTTTCTGTCAAGTTATGATGACGTAAGAAGCAGCACAGTAGGTCAAAGTGAAGGTGCCTTTGATAAGAATTACAATCTTGTTAAAATGTATGGATGGGGTGTAGACTCAAGCAGAAGTTATATGTATATTGACACAACTAAGAGCTTTAGGCAATGTATGAAAGAAGAAAACCCAAATAACAGAAAAGGAGTAGTTTCTGAAACCAAAAAGTCATTAGACTTAAGAGGTGGGTATGCACAAGTAGGTAAGGCTATGCAGAGTAATCTTGTCAATGCAAATAAAAAACCTAATAAAAAGGTTGTTTACTATACGAGTTCACTACCAAATGATTCAAACAATATTGTAATAGATGGACAAAAATTATCTCAAAGGGAAGCAATATTAGCAAAAGCAATAATGTGTATACATTCAAAAGGCATTTCGGAATTTGTATCAATAAAGAACGTATTCACCAAGATGCCGAAATACTATGCATTGAAGGTGGGAGCTTTGGTATGTGCATCGAGAACAGTTGATTGGAGTACTATTGGTGGTGGAAACAAGAATAAGATATACAACAGAATATCAATAAGTGTACCGTTGAACAATTCATATACTTGGTTGATAAATAAAATGCTTCCGTTGACTCCTATGATTAGGGCAGAATATGCTAAATATTTTATAAATTGGTGTCGTAACAGCGATGCGGCTAAAGAGCTTTATGAAATTGTTACAAATGACAAATATTATGATTCAAACGGTAAGTTGTTAGCTACAGACAAGACAGTTCAGAATGTATCGAAAGATTTAACAAAGATAGTTCTTGTAACATATTTAACTGACATGTATAATAAAGATATGTCAGCTAAAATGAATAAAAGCGTGTGCAAAACATATTTGGATAGTTTCATCAAAAAATTAAGAGAGATATATGGAGGTGACCAAGATAACTATTCTGAGAGTGACAATACAAACAGTGGGGAAACAACTGTATCATCACCAAATAAGTCTACGAACGATATGAAGAAGGGATTATACAATTATCTTAAATTATTGTACGATAAATGGGTTCCTTCATCATCGTTTGATAATTGGAAAGTCGAGAATTATTTCCCAGATGATAATGGTGCAGAGAATGTTGGTGACAAATTCTATTTCATAGACTCTTATTATAATAAGATTGGTCAGAAGTTATTGATAAATCCAGAGAGATTGTTTGAGAAGATTGATGCGCTTTTGTCATATAAGGATGTAAACGTTATGATGCTTGGTTTTATGGCAGACATTTATTCGATGAATAAATGTATGTTTATGGCAATACAGAACTTTTCGGATTTGAGTAAACAAGGTTCAATGAATGAGATGTTTACGCCTATACCGCATAATGCAATAGATTGGGGAAACATAAACAAGCATCCTAGTTTTGTCGTTGTATATCCGTATGAACCTTCAAAGCATTTGAATGTTTCTAACAGTGACTATAGTGATGACGGTTTCATGCTAAACGATGAGGCTGAAACACCAATTGCGATAAGAAGTAGAAGTGGTGATAATACGTATTGTATTCCTGCATTTGGTGTGACATATGGAAGACAATATCAGAGCTATTTCAAGAACGTGAATATAAACATGCAGAGTCCTATTGCGACACAGCAGTCAATAAAGGCAAAACATTACATACTTAGAGATGCTAATGGAGACAAGAAAGCTGTTGGTTGTGGAGCGCAAGATTTGTATGACATATACAGTACTCAGTCGTACACTTGTGACGTTACGATGATGGGATGCGCTTGGATACAGCCTTTGATGTATTTTGTGTTGCTTAATGTTCCTATGTTCAGAGGCTCATATATGATAATGAAGGTAAAACATACAATAAGACCAGGAAATATGGAAACAACATTTACTGGTTGTCGTATGGCTGCTGTATCAAATTCATTAGTTGAGAAAATATTTACTGATGACTTATTCAATTCAGGAAACGAAAATACCATTACAAAGGAAGAGCTTGCCAATGTTGACAACAACTGTCCTTACAAAGTTTATCCACTTTTCCAAGCATCATACGATGATGTCGCTTATACATATCCGCAAGATAAGAGTGACAAATCATTTGCAAAGACAATGTTCTGTGCATACAAGAAGTACAATGCAAGCTTGAATGATGAGTTGGTAATAGGATTAGTAGCTCAAGACTGTCATGAAAGCGGTTGGGGCTCTAAAAAAAGCGGTAGCTATAACTTTGGTGGTATAAAATCATATGGAGCTCAAGCAGGGCAGAGTAAATATCATAATTTTTCAAGTATTGATGATTATGTTAATGGAAAAATAAACCATGTGCTTAACAAGAATTTCAAAGGTTGGTCTGGAGCTACATCTCCAGAAGAATATATAAATGAATTACAAGTGAAACATAAGCCGACAGTATACGCAAAGGATACTGCTTATTTGAGCAAATTAAGACCTATGTTTGATTCTGTCAGAAAGAGGATTTCTAGTTTCATAAAGGAGATGAATGACGCAAGTAAGAAGAAGGACAAGACACTTACAAATGAAGATGTGGCTAATGCTTTGTTCGAGGCTTTGCAGAAGTCAATAAACTCTACGCCTTCAATCAATGTGAAGCTTAAGAAGACATATAATAAGAATAAATCACTTCTTATGATACAGCAAGATAATGGAAAGAGTGACTATTTGGGAAATGTTTTTGATTTATTATTGAATGGATATTATGATTATATAAAGGACTTGTATTGGGTATATGGGTCAAAGGGTGGTAATACAGGAGACCCACTTCATATAGACGTTGTAGTAAGTCTTTCTCCTAAAGCAAATCAGAGATTAGTATATGCTTGTGAGAGTAAGAATATAGAGAAAAGCAAGAAGAATAACATTGGAAAGGATGCGAACAAGAAGTTGAGACTTGCACTGTTTAAGAAATATGGCTCAGTGAACAAGGAAGTTCCACAAGTTAAGGACAAGTCAACATACGAAGGACTCTCAATTACTGACTGTGATGATATAATAAGGACAATGACAATGGGACAGTCTTCTAGCACAGGTGGAAGTATATCACAAAAGAAGATTGAACTATTCGGTCAGACTTGGACTGGTAGAAAATCAAAAGCTTGGTGTGAAAGTTTCTTGAAAGATGTGACAATATCATATAGAAGCAAGCCTAGGGGAGAATTGAAAAATCACACAGTGAAGTTCCATAGGAAGCTAGAGGGAAACTTGCAAGGATTGTTCAGAGAGTTGGCAAATCATCCTGATTTCTATATTCATGAGTTTAGTACATACGATTATAGAAATGTTGTAGGAAGTTCTAAGAAAAAATTATCAAACCATTCATATGGAATTGCATTTGACTTAAATCCTCATTACAATCCATATATTAAAAATGGTGTAGTAAAAGGAGGCGCAAACATATATAATAGTACACTGTCAATGAGAAGTAGTTCAAATTGGGTAGTTCAGACTTGTGCGAAATATGGTTTTGGATGGGGAGGATGGTATAAGGATTATATGCATTTCAGCTATTTTGATGGTAGATAATCTTTGATTTTTAACATTTTTTATATATATTTGCATTATAAAAATGTTGTTAAATAAATGATTATTGGATATATTATTACAGATAAGAAGATGAATGGGATAAACATTTTGGTGGGTCAAGTCAATGACATTTCATTGGCTGACCAATCAAAACCTATTCTGATAGTAGGATGGAAGAAAGCCAAGGAAAATGAGAAATATTTATCAATATTGGATAAGCAATTGGATGATAATCTATTTTGGACTTTCAGTAAATCTGAGAGTAGGTCTGATTTTGAAGACGACTTGGTAAAATTTTATTTATTATGCTATAATAGGGTAATTGAGAGAACAAGGTATTATTATATAAATGTATTGTCAATTCCTAGGATAAAGTTCATAAAGCTATGCAGAATAATATCCGATTCATCTGTAAAGAGAAGTATTTATATTCATAAATCAATGGTTTACGTTCAGTTCAATGGTAACATATTGGGAATATCATTGGATATAGCAGAATTCTGTAAGGTTAGCAGAAAGAAGATAATCGATTTCATATCATCAAACAAGTCTAATAAAATCATAGATGATTCTGATTTCAGAGTTAAGAAAATAATAAGAAATATCGAAAATAATAGGTACATAGTTCCGTACCTTATTTAAAAAAGTAGTAAAATAAAAAATTTCAATGGCAGATAAATTGACACTGTTATGTGTGTTCGTGAGAAAGGAACGCATATTGTCGTTTTTGGAAATGCTGAAGAACAGGTTCAATGTGAAACCTTTCAGAGTATTCGTATACAATGTTGAGGGTAATGACATGGAGTATTTAGTAACCTTCAATACATATCATAAGGATTATATAATAAGCAGATTGGTTGGAGCTACGGTAATTCACTCAAAGGACGGATGCTTCTTCTCAATTAATGCGCTTAACAACTTGCCGAGTGATGACCCTGCAATCATTTCAAAGGAAGGAAATAGGGTAGAGGTTGATTGGAGTAAATATAAAGGATGCTTGGTAATGACATTCAACGGAGAGTTGAAGATTAAAAAGATAGACAAAATAGAGGACAAGTCAGTTTTTTTTGATTAACTTTATATTTATAGCTATAAATAGTGTAGATATATGATGGCAAGATTTATAACAAAGCGTATTGATACGAGAAAACCGCAGAAGAAGCTCGTAGAGGAATGCGTAAATCAAGATAATAACAAAATCAAAAAGGAAGTAGTTATGACAACGGACGAGAAAGTGGCAATGGCTCAGAATGTATTGAAGCCAGCATCAAATACAAAGAGGATTAAGAAGGACAAAGGATTGATTGAAAGAACAGAAAGTTCAAAGACAATACTTACAGAGGATAACAAGGAGCTCTTGGTTGATTAATGTGAGAGGGCATGAGAGATGACTAACATTAAGTATCTTAAGGAGAACAACTTGCTTTCAGCACATGAGCATTTCATGAAGCTGAGCGAATCATATGTTCCGAACTTTCCTGAAGAGGAAGTTGATGAAGCTGATGGCCAAGGAGCACAAGACCCTAACGCAATGGGAGGCGACCCTTCACAAGACCCTAGTGCAATGGGTGGTGATATGTCACAAGACCCTAGCATGGTAGGCGACCCTTCACAAGACCCTAACGCAATGGGTGATGACCCTAATATGGGCGGTGATATGTCACAAGACCCTAGTGAAATAGGAGCAGACCCTAGTACAATGGGCGGTGATACACCACAAGACCTTAGCTCAATGGGAAGTGACCCTAGCGCAATGAATGGTGATGAATCTGAAGGTCAAGATGACGACGGTGATACAATTGATATCGATGGCTTGACAAGGGCTCAAGATAAGCTTAATGTTAAGCAGAATCATGTAGGTAGGGATTTGTCAAAGGTTGACACAAAGATAAAGACATTGATAGATACCATACAGAATTTACAGAACAAGTTAGACGCAAACAATAGCGAGATTGAATCACTAAAGGCTGAATTCGAGAAGCGTAATCCTACTCAGACAGAAAAGCTAAACCTACGTTCGCTTGACTCATATCCGTTTAATGTAAAACCTAACGAATATTGGGAGAAGAAGGCAAAACAAGGTGGATATGACACATATAGCGACAATGATGAGCCTACGTCAAAGGAATACGTGATAACGAATAATGACGTTGACAATCCTACAAGAGATGTGGCAGATACATTCTTTAAGATTGACGATGATGATATACAGACAATGGATAAACTATTCAAACTGTAATGAAGAGAAAACTTTCGATGAATGAGGAAACCTTTGATAGACTAAGGAAACTTATATCAGAAGGTGATGAGATGGATGTTGCATTGGGAGATTCAAACGGTAAGTCATTTGAAACAATCGCAAATGCAATAGCTGATGAATGTAACCTTGAAGTTGATGACGTTACTGATACTGAAGCACTCTTGAGTGATGAATATGTAAGCGTTCATTTGGCTTATAATAAAGATTACAATGAAGCATTTATCAAGGACATAAATATATCATTCTACAACAGCAACCCTAGTGCGTTGATGAGAGCAACAAGAACATTCAATTCACTGATGGATTATGTAAAAAACATTGATAACATGTCACTTGAATAAACAATATATTAGGAATCTCTTAATATTTTTTAATGATTTTTAAGAGATTCCTTCTTTTTTAACGTATTTTTATATATCTTTGCAATGTAAAATTTAAGCATGTAACAATAAGACATGCATGACAATAATTTTTATAATATGTTTTTTAATTAATGGAAAACAAGGGTTTTAGCATCAACATTGATGCAGAGCAAGTTAATGCTCAATACGAGAACGAACAGAAAGCAGTAGAGACAAAGAAAACTCAATTTGACAAAAAGAATTACCTCAATGCTCGTTTGGCAAAGGATGAGAACACAAAGACTCTGACAATTAGGCTTTTGCCATTTTCAACTGACGAGCTTACCCCATTCAAGAAGGTATCAATGCATACCATCAGAGTAAACAAGGAGCTAGCACCTAGCGGATGGAAAACATTTGTATGCCCTACTCATAACAAGAAAGACGGACATGCTATGGGAGATAAGTGCCCTTTCTGTGCTACAGCAGCAAAGGCAAGGGAGATGAAATTCTCTGCACAAGATGAAGCAACAAGGAAGAAGTATGGTGACGTTGAATTCATGCATCGAGCAAAGGATATGTGGATTGTAAGATGTATTGAGCGTGGTCACGAAGAAGATGGTGTAAAGTTCTGGCTCTTCAATTCCTCAAAGAAGAAGGATGGTGTACAAGACAAAATCATGAACATTGCATCGCTTAGAGCGCAATCAGCAGCTAGAAAGGGAAACAAGTACAGCATATTTGACTTGAACAATGGTCTAGACCTAATCATTACATTATCAAGGACATCAGACAACAAGACATCAATTCAGATTTTGGATGACGGAGTTCCTTCAAAGCTGACAGATGATGTAGAGTTAGGCGAAAAGTGGATTAACGACCCAAAGAAATGGTATGACGTTTATACAGTAAAACCATATGATTATATGGAGATTGTTGCAATGGGTGGAGTACCAGTGTTTGACAAGGAACAGAACAGATACGTTGACAAGTTGGAAGCAGAAAAGGCGAAGGAAGAGGCAGAGCAAGAGAGAATAAAGGAATCATTGGCAAAGCCTACGGTAGATTACTCAATGGTAACACATCCAACAAGCGAACCTGGACAGATATTCGATGGTACAAAGATTGGTGATGTTCATCCACATACAGAAATAGGTGATTCAAAGCCTAACATGGAGGCACAAGCTGCAAGTATACCTAATGAAGAAGACGACTTACCATTCTAATCAGAATCTATAATGGCAAGTAAACTATATTTCTATTACGGACCGATGGGTAGCTCAAAGACATTAAGGCTACTTTCAACCGCATACGATTTTGAAGAGAAGGGCATTCAGATAATGGTCTTGAAACCTTCTCTTGATACTAGAGACGGAAAGGACACAATACGTTCTAGAGCTGGACTTTCAAGACCTTGCCTAACAGTAGATAAAGACGTTGACTTATATAAGGCAATAAAATCATATTCAAGCGCATTGTCAGCACAATTCGAGCATCTTAGATGGGTGATAATAGATGAATGTCAATTCTTGACAGAGGAACAAGTAGACCAATTATCAGATGTGGTAGATTATCTTGACATAAATGTGATGTGTTATGGGTTAAGAACTGATTTTAGGTCAAGACTATTTCCTGCATCAAAGAGACTCTTTGAATTAGCTGATGACATTGAAGAGGTTAAGTCAACTTGTGAATGTGGAGAGAACAAGACATCCATAAACGCAAGATTTGATTCAAACGGAGATATCATTACAGACGGAAATCAGATAATGGTAGGAGGAGATGACAAATATAAGGCTATATGCAGAAAATGTTGGAAGAATAAGATAAAGGCGAAAATAAATAAAGAAAAGGAGCAAAATGAAACAGCCGATTAAGAAAAAGGATTTCAAAAGGGCTAGTATATCTAGTATAAAGGAAAAATTAGGATTGAATGCATCTGCAAGCAACATGGTAGTTTCTAGTGCAGATAAACCGATGGAATTTATTGTAATGCCAGAAGCTTTCACTGAGGCTACAAAATTACCAGGAATACCAATGGGTGTAACCACAATTCTACATGGTCATTCAAACACAGGAAAATCATTAATTAAGAACTGCCTTATAGCTTCTGCACAAAAGAAGGGAATATTGCCAGTTATTTTTGAAACAGAGAATAACTTCTCATTCCAATTTGCAATCAATTGCGGAATGCAAGCAACACCAATATATGGAGACGTTGAAGTAGAAGATGTTGACCAAGAAACAGGCGAAGTTACATATCATACAGAAAATAGAATCATAAACTATGAAGGTCCATTCCTATATTATGATTCACAAATTCTAGCAGATAGATATGGAGACTTTGACCATTCACAAGG
>NFYZ01012309.1_pt1 | contig 18375 bp, 20 predicted proteins | sample 1092561 | NCBI WGS metagenome assembly NFYZ01 (sample SAMN03609887, study PRJNA323583) | gut metagenome | isolation source: feces | host: Rattus norvegicus | place: Malaysia | collected 2013 | reverse complement strand
CCTTTCTACTTAACGCATAGGTGTGGAGATAATTTATTTTCTTAAATTTCTTTTCTTCTATATATAATGAAATCGTTTCTCACTCTTTATTTCTTCCTTTAATTGAATCAAGTTGAATATATAAAAAATATCTATTTTTACTTTTATGTGCAACTCGTATGGATCTTAAGATGAAAAGTGAAACGTAGAAATAGAAATTAGAATAATACTTCTTTTTTATAGATAACTGAAATAAAATCTTTAGTAAGAAAAAAGACGTGCCGAATATGACGATCCTATACCATATTCAGCCGGTATTTATCGAAGAGATATAGCGAGATAGAGAAAAAATCTTTTTTCTAATCTTCTTTATTTCTTATCCGATCTTATTTAGAAGAATAAGAAAAAACGATAAAAGAAAAAATAAGAAATATATAGAGAAAAAAAGAAATAATATTTTTGAAAGATTTCTTAAGATATTATGTTTATATAGCAAGCAAAATTATTCGTATTGTACTACCTCATTTCTCTCATTTGGATATAAGCTCTCTATAATAAACACTAAACTACTCCTTACGTTAATCTTTTATTAAAGGCACTTCCAATAAGAAATACACTTTCCCTCCGTAAAATTTTTGAATTTTCATATCATCAAACACACTCCTTTCTTTCGAAAAAAGACCTTCTAGTTAAGTTTTATCAACCTCGGACTTAATTAGGAGGTCTTTTTCGTTATTAAAAAAAATTAGAATAAAAAAATCCCGCGCCAAAGAATAAAGAAATGGCACGGGATTTTTTAGCATACGAGATTATCTCTTAATATCTCGCCTATTTTATTTTGTTGACTATAATGGATTCTAATTAAGGGTATATGGTAACGTTGACAAAAAAGATCTTTAATAACGTCATGACGTTGGATCCTCATTAAATCCTCTTCGGAACGAGAATATATGGTTTCTTCGAAATGTTGACGACCGTCAAATTCAATAAGCGCGGCCAATTTTTTCTTATCTTTTCTAAAAAATACTCCGAAATCAAACGGAAGAACGCGTTTATCCTTGCAGAGATTTGTTTTATATTGATATAAATATGGGATTTTATTAGTTTCGAGATAATCTTTTATCTCCAATTCTCCGAGAGAAGGACCTTTTCCGGAGCAAGCTTCGCAAACGGAGCGATCTTTTTTTCTCGCATCAAATAAACCGTAAGAAGTAGTATGATAAATATGGCCGCAAGAATGTTGGACCCATATTTTTTCTCGTTTAGAAACGATTTCTTTATTCTCGAGAACTTTAAATTCTCCCGGACCGAATCTAATATCTAAGTTTTTTTGGATCTCTAGAGTATTATTATAGTGAGAAGCATTAAGCGTAACTAAATTTGAATAAAAATCAATTAAAGATATATCTTCTATATATTTCTTATCGAGATATGAATATAAAAGAAGCCCAGAATCTTTAATATTGTAAGGATTATAACTAAGAACCTTATAGAAACCGTCTCTTTCGATACGATCTATATATTTATCGACTAAACTAATTTTTAATTTCGCTCCCTTCTCTACCATATATCAAGTTAAATAGTGTATTTTGAACATAAAATAAAGTAATTTTACTTATATTTTATAAGACACTACCAAAGAAATAGAGAAGAGATGGGTAATATAATTCATGAATGAAGATAAATTTTTAGTAAAATTTGAAGACAATAAAGACATAATCGTTATTAACGATAAAATAAGAACCAAGGGCGCGTTTTCTTATTCTATTTCTAAAATTATGGTTAAGCAAGACTATGATTTAGAAGTAGAAAGCGTTAAAATTGAAGGAACTTTAGTCACTAACTTTTATATTCAAGAATTAAGAAAAATAGAATCGGCGCGATATATTTTAGATCATATTGAAGTTACTCAAGAGAATTACGGATCTAAAGAAGATAATATTGTTTATCACTTTACTGCCGAGTTAGCGCGCGTTAAATATCAGATAGATGAATTCGAGGAGATTTAATTTTGGAAGATAATAAAGAAATAGCAGAAAATAAAGATAGCGCCGTTTTTTCTTCTAATGTTTCTTCCTCCCCTACTCTAACTCTAGAAGATAGAATAAAGAAAGCTATCAATAACGCTAAGAACTTAAGCAATGAATTATATGGAACCGATGAGGAAGAAGAATTCCAACTTCAAGAACTAGAAAGAATTGAAGAAGGATTCAAAACTTTTAATAAAAAGTTAGCCTCTATCGAAAAAAATCGATGGGGCTACTCTCCTTCTGGATATATGAGTAAAGTCTTAGTTAGTAAGCATCTAAATTCATTAAAAAATGGATTATATGCCGTATATCCGATTCCGTGTAAGCAAGGTCAATGTCCTTACGGAAGTTCTTGCATAGCTTATCAAAATAATATTCAACCTCCGTATGGAGAACCGTGCGTTTTAGAAACCAATAAGATTGAAAATCTTATTATTCAATACTCTCTTCAATTTGATTTAGATTCCGCCAGTACTACTGATAAGATTCAAATTCGAGAATTAATTCAACTCGATATTCTTATGGATAGATGTCAATGCTTAATGTCGAGAGACGTCGATATTCTTCAAGACGTCGTAGTCGGGATAACTGATAACGGAGAAACGTATACTCAGCCGACCGTATCGAAATATTTCGATGCTTGGGAACGCATGAGTAAACGACGTCAATCTCTAATGGAAGATATGTTGGCTACGAGAAAAGCTAAAAAAGGCATTAAGGCTGATAACTTAAGCGACGAAGAAATTATTCTTAAGACTATAGCTAGTGATTCTAACTTTATGGACGTTGAAGAAAGACCGCCCGAATTTAAAAAAGAAGAAGAATCTTTACGATAAAATGTTGATTTTTAATTTACCTCAAGATATCCGACCTCAAAAAGTCTCTAAAGGCGTCAATTCTAAGATTATGGAAGTCCAGCCTCCTCCGCCGACATTTCAGCCGAAGCCTTTCGATAATCATATAGTTAACGCTGATGCTTATTCAATTATGGGCTGGAATCGGGCCGGAAATTTTACGGCTAGTAGAATGGCCGGAGAAGTAAGAGAAAGAACTATGATAGATATGGCTAATAACATGTCTATAGTAGATCTCACTAACGATAGAAGACGGAGGAATTTCTAAATGGCAAATAAAAAAGAATCTTCAGCCTCTCTTTTTGATGGCTGGAAAAAAATGATGAATGTTACCGAGAGACGAGCTGATAAACAAGGTGGACTTCATTCTAATAAGCCAATTAACGCTATTACCGGTATTCCAGAAATGGGTGTTCGTTATTTTAAATATAATGAAGGACTCGGAGAATCTTTCCGCAGAACTTTTTATGATGCCGTAGAAGATGCAGTTGACGAAAACGGAAATATGTTTAGAAAAGGTAAAGGTTTCCGTTGGGGTAAAGCTATCGGATCCGTTTGGGGCGCCTATACTGGAGCTAAACTAATTGGTGGAGCTCTTGAAGGAGCCTTAACTGATTCTAACGGAAACTTCAATGTTCCTGGAATTCCTGGCATCTAATAAATGGATTTAACTTCTGGTCTATTAATAGGCGGAGCCGCATTCACTGGAATTGGAGCTATTCACGGAGCCGGAATTAAATCTAATGCTGATCAAAATTCTGAAAACGTTGGAAGAAATAGCGCGATTGGAGCCGTGGCTGGAGCTTCAGTATTTGGCGTTATTGCCGGAGCTTCTTTCGCTGGAGCTCAATTAACTAAAAATGATTTTGCGTTAGCTAAAAAAATAGGCTCCGCGACGGCTGATATAGCCGGGGACGTAGCCGCTACTACGGGAAATTTCGCCGTAGGAGCCGCTAAGGGAACCGTTAAAACTACGGGCGGACTTATTGCTGGAATCGGTAAATCTTTATCTGATAAATTTTTAGAAATTAATCCTAAAAATAAGAATATTTTTGGTGGATTAAGTTTAAAGAAAAATTTAGGCACGAAAGCTGCTCTAGTTGGAATTGGATTAGGCATGATACTTAATGAAGGTTTCGAAGTTAATAATGAAATAGATAAAGGTGTTCCTATGGGAGCCGCTACTTCCACTCCAGAAATAGATAATACTTGGCAATCTATGGACAATTATCAATCTAGATCGGCCGAAGCTTATGGAGCTGGCGGAGAGTTAGTTTTTGCTCTTAATGCTAATAGAAGAGGTCGTAGATTTTAATGGCTACTGAAATAAAATCCGCTGAAGGAATTACTTCGTTTCGTCCTGGTTGGGGTACAATAGCTAGTGCCGGATTTGGTCTTTTAGATTTTTGGCAACAAAAAAAAGAAGGCGCCGGATTTTTAGAAGCCGCTTCTTCCGCTACGATTAATATGATTCTTCCAGAAATTATGGGAGGATGGACTTACGGCGGGTTAATGCTTGCTCAAGGTTTAGCATCAGTCGGAGTATCGGCTTATGAAAATGCTACTATGCAACTTCGTCAGCTTGATAAAATAAATAGAGATCAACGTCCATTTCAAAATTATACTTTCGTAGACGGACCTCAAGTATATACTATGCGACAAGCCGGAATGGCATTAGCTAAACAATCAAAATATAATCTTCAGCAAACAATGATGGGCGATGAAGCTCGTTTTATGCATAGATAATATAGTCAATATAAGTAATAAATTAATGGAATATGAAAATATTCTAATCTAAAAAAGGAGAAAAATAAAATGGCTTGCAAAAAAGGTAAAAAATCTTCTAGCAAAAAATCTGGATGCAAAAAAGGTAAATGCTAATTAAATGACTATAGCTATTCCTGGAGTAAGCGGAACTGTTTCAACTTACTCTAATCCAATAGATTTTACTAATAAAGGTTTTATTGCTAGCGTTATAAGTGATTATGATACTACGTTAGATCCAGAAGAACTAGAATCTTCTACTGCTCAAGTAGTAGAAGAAGGTACAAAAAATGCTGGAGAACAAGCAGCAAAAGATTCTACTGAAATTACTGCCAAAGTAGTAGAAGAAAGCACTCAAAATACTGGTAAACAAGCTGGTAAACAAGCTGGTAAACAAGCTGGTAAACAAGCTGGTAAACAAGTTCTTGAAAATGCTGCCGAAGGTAAATATGGTAGGGCTGGAATGATTGGAGCCGGAGTTGCCGGAGTTTTAGCTACTGCCGGATTAATTTCTGCATTAAGTAGTACTCGAGGTCAGCAATCCAACGCTCAACTTTATGGACAAAGACCTCTATATTAACGAAGAGTTCGCGGCGCGAACTCTTCGAATTATATTTAAGTAAAATATGAAAAATAAATTATCTCAAATTCAAAAAGAGCGTCTCGATAAAATTAAAAGCGATCCAGTCTTATGGGCTAAAGCTTACGTTATAACTTACGATAACGCTCTTAAAAAATACGTCCCGTGGACGGCTCGATGGTATCAAGCCGAAATGTTAAGAGATAATAGTCGTAAAAAAGTATATCTATGTGGACGTAGAACGGGTAGGTTAATAAAGACTATGCCCGTGGAACGTGAATTGCTGGAAGGTATATTCTAATTTACTAGAATATAATAATCAGCACCTACTCTTATATGTCTATAAGAAAGGTCAGAGACTACTCAAGCGTGTTCCTGTTATCTTAAAGAAGAAAAAAAGACGCGGCCACGTTTTTTTGTCTTTTTTAATTTACAAGTAAGGATTTTGATAAGAATATGAAACTGAAATTTAATAAGAGTATATCTGATTCTCAAATAACCGTAACTCTTTCTTTGACTAATAACACTATTAACGAAAAGAAAGCTCTTCGCATTCTTGGCGCTCCCGCTATAGTTCTTGAAAAGAGCTACGACATTTCCGGCACTATGGTTAGCATCGATACTAACGTTAGCGATTTTAATGTGGAGTACACTTTTAAAGGCACTACCGAAAATATCTCTGACGTAGTTGAAGAAGCTAATACTTTCGTTACTGACGTTCAAGAAGTTGTTACTGACGTAATGACCAATTTAATGACCTCTTATAAAGCCGTAGAAAAGGCCGTAACCTCTTCTTCTGGCGAATTGGACATTAAAGACGGAGAAAACGTAACTAACGCATAAAAAAATAGGCCGCTTCTTATTCAATTCCTTAAGATAACAAAGATATAGTCCGTTTCTGAATAAAATCAGAAATGAAAACTGAAACCATGGTAGTAGAAGCTTTATATCAAGTTAATACTCACCGTGAATTCGTATTCATTTTCGTAGCTCCTTACGAAAATCAGATACGACAAATTTTTAACCGTATACGAGAATTAGTAACCAATTCTCCTCTTCTTCAAAGGAGAATGGTTAGAAGCATAAATAATCCTTATCTAATCGAATTCTTAGATAATTCTAGAATACTCGGATTTACCACTGGAGCCAGTAGTAATTCCGGCGGCGCATCTATTCGTGGTCAAAGAGCTAATATGATTGCATGTGACGAGATGGACTATTTAGGTGAAGGCGACTTCGAAAATATTACGATGCTTGCCGCCGAGCGTGAAGATATTCGTATTTGCGTAAGTTCCACTCCTACTGGTAAGCGCGGCGATTTCTATAATATCTGCACGAATCCTAAAATCGGCTATTCTCTTCATCATCATCCGTCTACTCATAACCCGAACTGGTCGGAAGTTATGGAAGCGGAATTTCGTTCTCAATTATCTGAACTTGGATATATTCACGAAGTTCTTGCAGAATTCGGTACCCAAGATACTGGCGTCTTTAATAAAGATTGCTTAGATAAAGCTATTAAATTAGATAATTACGCTTATAACGAATTAACTAACGTTCAGAAAATACGTTTAGAAAGAACCGGCGATGAGATGCCAATTATGTATACTCCGATCGGCGGAAAATTTAAACGTAATATTTTCAGAACAATGGGAGTCGACTGGGATAAATACGGCGCTTCTTCTTCCATATTGATTCTAGATTATGACGAAGACTTCGGAAAATTTAGAGTTTTAAAAAGAGTAGAAGTACCTAAATCTGAATATAGTTACGATAATGCCGTTAATTTAATCGTAGAACTTAACGATATATACAATCCTTCTTGGATATACGTAGATCGAGGTTCTGGTGAATATCAGATAGAACGACTTCATATTCTTGGTGACGAGAATAAAGCGTCTGGATTAAAGAATAAAGTTAAGGGATGGCAATTTAAAGAAAAAATTCAAGTCCCCGATGCCGCTCAAAAAGTTTTTCATGAAGAACCATTGAAGCCTTTTATGGTTAATCAGCTTACTATTGCTTTTGAACGTCAACGCATTATTCTTTCTCCTTACGATGAAGTTCTTTATAAGCAATTAATTGACTACGAAGTAGAACGTATTTCTCAATCAGGCTTACCAATATATACGAGTAAAAACGAGCATTTTATCGATGCTCTTGGATTGGCATATTTAGCTTTCGTTTTAGAATTTCCTAATCTGACTGGAGCGATAAAAGAAATAACTCACACATCTAAGATGGAGTTTATTTCTAGCGGATTTAGAGAACAAGCTGCGCAACGCGACTTATCTAAAATAAATAGAAGCCAATTTAAAAATCCTTGGGATAATATGAAAATCGATTATTCCGAACTTCCGGGCGATAGACCAACTTATTATAAGAATCCAACTTATAAACCTTCTAAGAATTTTTTAAAGGCCGATAATAATAGATTTTCAGGAAACTGGGGTTCTAGAAGTTCTTTAGGAAACGATAGAGGCTATCGTTTTTCTTGGTAGTAAGTGAATAAAATTTGGCGCCATATTTTAACATAATAATATGGATAACGACGTAAAAAATAATATATTCTATAGACCAGACTTGGATATTGAACGTAGCTATCAAACTACGGGTTCAATTCTCAAGACTACTCCTATAGAGGTACCAGCTTCGCCAAAACAAACTACGGAACTGGAAGATATTCTTGAAAGAGCTAAAGCCACTCAAGAAGAACTTCTTCGTATAAGAAAAATAACGGACGCGATTCCTATAGAAACGGCCGTTATTTTAAACGATATTATTGAAAAGGAAATCTTCCAAGGAATCGATAATATTAAACAAATAGAAGAACTTATTGAGCAAGATAAGATCGACGAAGAAGAACAATCCAGAGTATCTATTTATGAAGATAATACGCATACATCGGAACCTGAAGAAGTCGCCGATGAAGAAGAAAATAAAGTAGAGTCTGAAGAAGATTTGTTTTGGAAAGATCCGGAACCTCTAGATTTAACGATTAGCGTCGTTAAATGCAAAGAACCAAATTCTTTAGCGGAAGAGCAGTATATTAAGGATATAGCGTTATTAAGAGAAGATTTTGCGTTTAAACTTCGTAGTGTTATGGAAGAATATATCTATCCTCTATATACCGTTATGGGAGAAACCGGATTGGATAGCTTAACATATTTAAATTTAAACTATGAAGGTGAAACCGTATCCGGCGTTAAACTTGACGAGAAACATCTGCACGATATTATCGTCAAGAATCAAGTATTAATCGACGAAAAGAATCGAAAATTCGCTAAGACTCATAGTACGAATAATACGATAGCTACGATGATGGCTCTAGACGTCGTTTCTCAAGAACGCGTAAAATATTACGCCGAGAATTATGATGTAGGGCTAAATACTTTTGCCGGAATTTTTAAGCGTAATTATTTAGAAGAAATAAGACGCGAATACGAGAAGAAATACTTCAAAGCTAAGGTAAATATGTATCGTTATCTAAATAGTTCTTTAACCATATCTAGCGATATATTAAAGAAAACGTTAGAAACTCAAATAGCTAAGTGTTATTTATTGACAAAAGACGTTAATATATATGCTAGAAAGGATTACGAAGAAACTGCTTACGAAAATACTACGGATAACACGATGGTAGATTTGGATAAGAACGAAACTACTGAAATCAAACCTGCTGCCGATAAAAATACGAAGAAAGAAGCCTCTTCTTCAAGCTCAAAATCTTCTTCTATAAATGATAAGATAGATAACGCTCTTTCTAACGTAACCAAAAAATTAAAATTGTAATTATATAATATAAATATAAAAGAGGAGACATAATGCATTTAGATTTCGGAAACTTGAAGCATTCTTTATCTAGACTATCTGGATTTAAAGAAGCTTCCTCCTCTGGTACTCAAATTACAAATAGTAATCTCAAGAACTTTATAGTTAAACACGTTGGTTGGGATTCTGAAAGCGATGATTTCGCGGCCGCCGAAAACGACTTAACTGAAGTTAAGTCCGCGATAGAAACTGATTCGTATATCAAAGTAGCCTTAGATAAACTATTTCAGTTAATATTTAAGGCTGGATATAAAATTACGAGTAATAACGAAGCCGCGACTGAATATCTTCAGCAACGCATTAAACTAATGGAATTCGGTACTAAAATTCCATTCGATATTATGCTTCAAGAAATCGCGCGCGACATGGTTTATTATTCTAATTCTTTCTGGATAAAATCTCGCGTTGATAAAATTCAGGGAGGATTTCAAGTTAAATCAGTTTTGGCTAAAAAGCCGGTCGGAGGCTATTTTAGAGCCGATCCGACTATTATGGAAATTAAGCGCGATTCTTCCGGAACCATTACTCAATATAAAGTAGCCGGAACGGAAGAAAAAACGTTTAACGCAGAAGATGTCGTTCACTTTTATGCCGATCGCGATGCTTCAAGTAATTTCGGTACTCCTCGCGTAATCTCAGCACTTGAAGATGTTAAGATTCTTCGTAAAATTGAAGGTAATACGCTTTCTTTAATTTATAGATTTGCAATTCCGTTATATCAGATGAAAATCGGTATTCCGGAGCAAAATTTAATGGCTACTAACCAGGAAATTAAGGAAGCTCAGGATCAGATTAATAAGATGCCAATGGACGGCATTCTCGTTACTAATGAGCGTACTCAATTTCTAGCCGTCGGAGCCGACGGAAAAGCTATCGACTTAAGCGTTTATTTAAATTATTACGAAAAGCGCGTTTTTACGGCTCTTAATACTTCAGAAGCTATGATGGGTCGTGGAGGATCTAAGCAAGATGCCGACTCTATGGAAGGTATCATGCATGATACTGTTAAGTATTTCCAAAATCTTATTTCTATTTTTATAGAAAACGAAATATTCAACGAACTTCTACTCGAAGGCGGATATAATCCTATTATGAATATGGATGATGTTGTCAAATTCGAGTTTGAAGAAATCAACGTCGATACTAAAGTTAAGATAGAAAATCACGAATTAGTTAAATTCCAGAGTAATGGTATTACATTCGAAGAATTTAGACGTGCTATTGGTAAGAAAGCCGATAATGTTGACGAAAACCGTCTATATTCCAATATGATTACTACGGCTAACGCTATTCAGTTAATTAACGCTAAAGTAGAAGCTGAAAATGATGGCGCTAGTGGTAATATTAAGAACGGAAAAACCAGTACTTCCACGCCGTCTAATGCCGCATCGAATACCAATAATCCTACTAATCAGCACGGAACGACATCAGCCAAGGTTAAAGAAGAGTTCGCGCCGCGAACTGCTATTGATTTGACCGAAGGAACCACGTCTGAAAATATAAAGGAATATCGTAAGAATTATAACGATATTTATAAATTATATAAAAAGATTGGTAATGATGTTATAAAGAAAGGCGAATTTAGTGACAAAGATCTTGAAGAATATATTTCTGAACTAAATTCTCTTTTTGAAACTCTAATTCGAGACTATTCATTAGATGGTTATAAAGAAAGCTTATTATCGGAATCAAATTTAGATTACGATAAGAAATTCGTATCTAAAGCTCTTATAAGATCCGCGCAGAAAACCAGTACGCGCTTCTTAAAAGACGTGGCTAAACGAGTTAACGACGAAAAGAAACGTAAATACTCGATAGCTACTTGCTTCGGATTTATGGAATACCGATTAAGATTTACGTGTGATTATTTCTCGCATAAAGCTTATTGGTATGCGAATATTATTGGATATAGAAATCAAGGAATTAAGAAAGTTCTCTTGAATTTATCCGATAATCATAAGAAAAATAAATCCGTAATTGAGACCGATAATTTTAATATAGATGAAATTCCGCCATTTTCACCGTATTGTTCGTGTGAAGTAGCGAAACCGGAGATAAAAAAATAATGTCATTATTATTAAGAGAGTACTGCGGTTATAACGTTGATACTAGTATTAATGCTTCAATAAACTTTAAAGAATCTTCTAATAGTGCTCTTTTAGCTCCCAGTCCAGATACGTTAATGGTCGAAGTAGAAGGAATTCACGCTTATCCTTTTTATACGAGAAATCATACTCGTTATATGCCCGACGCATTAAAAAGAAGCGAGAAAAAATGGACTACTCCATATTTAAGACCGTTAATTAAGCATCATAACGATCAAAACGGAGAAATAATCGGCCGTATTTATGATGCTAGATATACTGAAAGTACTAGCGTCAAGAATGTCGGAGGACTTGTCTTTACGGTTTCCGTTCCTGACGAAAAAGCCGCTAAAGATGTTGAATCTAGAATCTTAGATACCGTATCTATTGGCGTTGAAGCTAACGATGTTAGATGCAGTATTTGCGGATCTCATATTATTGACGCTAAAGAAGGATGTCCTGAAGGCCACGCCCGTGGAGAAAGTTATGACGGTCAAGTGTGCTGCTGGGACGTTTATGATATAGAACCTAAAGAATTAAGCTACGTTATCGTTCCTTCAGATATTTATGCGATGAATCGTAAAGTATATCGAGTTAAGGATGCTAACGGAAGACTTAATAATAAAGAAGCTTTTAATAATCCTACTCAAGGATTAAAGCTCAAAGAAGAAACTAATAATAACGTTCCGAATAATGGAGGTACTAATCCAAGTATGGATGAGCAAAAGCTTAAAGAAGCCGAGGCTAAAGTAGAAGAACTAACTATTAAACTTGAAACCTTGGCTAATGTTGAGCAAGAAAACGAAGAACTTAAGAAGCAAGTAGCTGATCTTCAAGAGAAAATTCAAAAAGCTCTTGACGACTTGAAAGCTAAAGAAGAAGATTTGAAAGCTAAAGAAGAAGAACTTCAAGTAGCTAACGATACTATTCAAGTTTCTAAAGAAGATTTGACCATCGCTAATCAGGAGAAAAAAGAAGCTGAACGCGTTGGTATGGAAGCTCAAGAATCTTATCGTTCAGTATTGAATGATATGATTAATTTATACCGTAATATTTTTAATAAGCCAGAATTGAAAGAAGAGGAACTAGCTCAACGTTCTATCGATTCCATTTCTGATAGCATTAAAGATTTTAAAGAAGAATACAAGACAGTTATGGATCAAAAAAAGGCCCTAGAACTTAAAGAAGGGTTTATTCCCAATCCGGTACCGCCTAAATCAGACGTGCCGCTTAAAACCCCTAAAGATCCTGACTATAAAACCGTAAATCTGAGTGAAGACTTTGCTAGTCTTTTTAATCAAGTTTTACGCTAAAAATTTTATTTTATAATTGGAGAATTTTTAAAACATGGCACTTTATCCTGGTGAACCCTTTACTAGTCAAGAGGTCCTACAACCTGGTGCGCGCGGCGAAACTTTTATTACTTCTATGCCCGGTTTCCGTGGAGAAGAAGATCGTATTCAACGCACCAATACTCATTTAAATGCTTCTGATCATGATGTACCTAACGTAAAATGGGATTTAGACGATCGTCTTCCCGTATTGTTTCGTTATGGCTGGGCTTATGGCTTTAACCAAATTGTTACTCCTAAAGGACGCATTTACGCTCTAGATCCGTATCGTAATACTGTTGACTTCGAAATGAAGAAGCAACATAACGTATGTACTTTAGCTAACGGCGGCGTTCCCGTTCGTGTTCGTAAAGCTGGCGACAAATATAATACTTCTACCAAAGTAACCGATTTGATTTCTACTGAAGGTTCTGGTAAAGAAGTAGCTAACTTGGGCAAAGAATGGACTCCGGTAGCCGGTATGGACAAAACCTATACTGCTGAAGTTTATCGTCCGTTTATCGATAATACTGCTACTGGCGACGATGCTACTGCCGTAGTAACTTCTTCTAGTCAATTAACTACTGCCGGTTACTCTATTGATGAGAAAACTGGTCTAGTAATCAAAACTGCTGATAGCACCGTAGATAATACCGTTCGTCCTGGTAATATTCCTATCGGCGTTTTGGAACGTAATGAATATACTCGCGATATCGATGCATATAATGGAATTATGCCCGGTCCCTTCCGTACCGACGCTCTCATTGAAATGCCTTGGTTTGCGTATAAAGATAAAGCTGAAAAGAATTTTTGGGGTTCCGCTTATGGTAACTTGTTCCCAGGCGCTTTGGTAAAATCCGATGAAAACGGCCGCTTTACTTTATCCCCGTTGTCTTCCGATGCAGTAGTCGCTACTATGAGCGTTCAGGAGATCGAACTTGAACGTCGTCAAGTTATCGGTGAAATCTATTCCGCTACTAAAGAATTGTTGCCTGAAGGTGCCGCTAAATGGGCTACTTGGGCTCTTGAAGATCGCATGAAATATGAAGGCTTCAACCCGACCGTATATCGTTCTACTAACCGTCGTAACGAAGACAGTATCAATGCTTCTCCGTATAACTCTACTGGTGAGTATCCTGGATATCCGTTCGATCGTGCTTTCAACGATAGTAATCTTCATATGCTAGGCGCTAACCTACGCAATAACAATTATAATTTGCGTATGGATCAAGAATATCAGTATTCCGAACTTGGTATTCCTGGTTTGACCGATGGTTATAATGCCGTTATTCGTGAATTCCCGGCAGTTAAGGTTGGAGAAATTCATAACCGTGGTAACGCTGAAGACTATATCGATGTAACTTTCTGGACCGTTGAGCCCGCCGTTGAACCCGGAACTCTTCAGATTAAGATCGGTGAGGAAGCTTGGGTTCCTGCAACCGTAGGTACCTCTATTAAAGACGGTGCATTTACTATCGTATACGCTAACGAACTTCAGGGTTGCGTAAAGATTCATATCGACAAGACTAAAGCCGACACCGTATTGACCGAAGCTAATCCGTATGTAGACGTTCAACTTAAATTTAAGAAACGTGGTTTGGCTGGCGTGCCGACCTTTATGGATTGGGACGGATGCGTTGGTTCCGTCAAGATTCTCTTAACGAAATAATCTTATTCTTAGCGGCTTGGATTCAATAAGTCGCTAAGATATTTCCTTTAGACATACAATTCTTTTTAAATAGATTTTTGGAGGATTTTCCCTTAATGAATATTAGAGAAATGTTGGACCAAAACGCTAAATTGCGCAAAACTGCAAAGCAACAATGGTCCGATTTTAATGAAGGTAAGACCGATAAGAAGCCTTCCGTTGAACTAAAAAGCTTCGATATGGTTGAAAAAATGTGCCTAAATTCTCTAGGTGATTTTAGTAAAGGCCGCGTAACCGTTCAAGAAACCTTGCTATCTACTGACGCCGTTAAACTAATTCCTAAAGTAATTGAAGGCAAACTACGCGAAGCTGCTGAACCCGTTTATCTAGCTACCCGTTTCATGAAAACTATTCATGTTAACGAAGGTAACTCCGCAGTATACGTTATTCCGTTCGTTGGCGAACTTTATGCTAGTGAAGTAAGCGAAGGCGGACGTTATAATGAATCCAGCATCGACTTCGATACCCTAGAGAATGGCACCTATGAAGTTCGCGTTAAAAAGATCGGCTTAAAAGTAGCTATTACTGAAGAAGCCGTAACTGATGGCGCTTGGGACATCATGGGTATTAACATCTCTAAGATGGGTCGCGCTATGGCTCGTTATAAAGAAGAATGGTGCTTTAATAACTTCAATGATCACGGTCATATCGTATTTGATAACGCTATTCGTGGTCAAATGCCCGAAGCTGGTACTTCTGGTCGTGCCGCTGATGGTTCTTATAACGATACCCTATCTACTGAAGACTTCATCGATTTGGTATTGGCTATGATGGGTCAGGATAAGAATCCGACTGATATCATCATGCATCCGTTGACTTGGGTAGTATTTGCTCGTAATTCCATGATCGGTAACGGCATGACTTATGGCGCATTTGGCGGTCAATCCGTACATCCTTGGGGCGCAACTCAGGGTACTCCTGGTTTTGCTGGCTTGGCTTCTGAACAAGGACCTCAAAAATTCGTTTTGACTCCGGAACAAGTTCAAGGTCGTCTTCCGATGCCTATTCGTATCAACTTCTCACCGTTTATTCCGTTCGATAAAGTTACCAAGAAGTTCGATATGTATGTATTGGATGCTTCCAGCGTAGGTGTAATTGCTCAGAAAGAAGCATTGACCACTGATAACTGGACCGATCCTGAACGCGATATTCGTTTGCTAAAATGCAAAGAACGTTATGGCGTAGGCATTATCGATAATGGTCGCGGCATTGTTGTAGCACGTAATTTAGCTGTCGCTCCGACTTATCCCGAACCTCCTGTTGTTTCCGTTGTAACGAAACAATAATATAAATTAATGGGAGTTGCCGTATTTGTTCGTAATTGATACGGTAACTCCCATTTTTATCTTCTATATAGAAAAGAGGTATAAAATGAGTAACAGATATCCTATTGCTACGATTAAATTAGCTCCCGGCGAAGCTGGTTATTACGACGAATATTCTCGTATCTATCTATCTTCTACTAATCCCGTAACTACTATTTATTCTGGTACTAATTGTACTCAGATTAAAAAGAGCATCAAATCTGGTCGTTTGCGTTTAGTTTCCGGAAGTTTCGAAGAAATTCCGAAAGAATTGAAACTAGAAATGGCCGCAGTAGCTCCTAAGAAGCCCGCTATTGAAGCTAAGAAAGAAGCTGAAGTAGTTGAGCCTAAAGTAGAAAAAGAAGTTTCAGAACCTATCGTAGAACGTCAAGAAAAGGTTCAAGAAACTATCGCTACTGAAGAATCCTTAGTAGTAGAAGAAGAAAAAGTAGAGCAAAAAGAAGTTGGAGAAGTAGAGATCGTTACTGAAGCTCCAGCTCCGAAACGTCGTAAAAAAACTACTAAAAAAGTAACGCCTGAAGCTTAATCATGTATAAAGTATTTAACTTAAGTTCGGTTAATTTAAACGCTATCGAAAAGCGTATTGATCTTAAGTTTAATTTTGATATAGATCCAAATTCTATTTCTGCGGATACTTTAAGCTTAGTATCTTTAGACGGTATTCATTCTATATTTACTTATAAAGTAGTAGATGACGTTATTACGATGACGTTAAAAGAATGGCCCGAACCGAATTCCGTATATCAGATTCTTTTAAATAAAGAGTTGAAAAGTATTTCGGGACAAAATTTAAAGAACGCTATTAGATATCGATTAACGTTTTCTAACGAAGTTACATCGGAAGTAACTATCGTGGAACCGTATAATTTTCAAAAATTAGATAACTTAGTTTTTAAATTTAAGGATTCGGAAAATATCGGTCAGTATTACATAGAAATAGCTAAAGAAAATCGTTTTTATAATCTAGTTTATGACGCGATTATAAATACGAATGAAATCGAGTTATTTGATCAAAATATAGCTCCGGGTCAATACTATATCAGAGCGCGCGTTAAAACTAATAAAGAATTCGGAAAATGGTGCAGTCCGGTTACTTTCATCTATAAAGAGATATGTGATTGTGAAGAACAGAAGCCTGACGGTCCTAGCGCTAATGCTAGTATGCCTTCAGCTTGGTCAGATCTTTTTGGAAACGGATTAGTATATGATACCGTTCCGAAGAACATACTGGATTCTATTCAACCCGAAGTTGAAGAGGATCTCGAAGTTCTTACATATCCCGAGCAAGGCGTAACTCCGGAAAGCTTTATTTTCGAATTTGATAAAAATCTAGATGTTAATTTCGGCGAAGTTATAATTATAAAGAGAGAATTTTAAATTGGAAATCGTAAAGGCTAAAACTAAAATTTTAGATAACATATTAATCGTTACTCTCGACGGAGAAGAGATAGCGAATAATTATCAATACGAAATCCGTTTAAAAGGATTTCGAGGACAAGACGGTTCGGTCTTAGATAACTATAGCTATAAAGTAGTAACCGAAATGAGTCCGGCTTATTGCAGTGTTTCCGACGTAGCCGTTTTGGTCGATGTTTTCGATATTCCGGAATCTACGATTCTTTACTATATTCGAGAAGCATCTAAAAACGTAGACTATATATTAAGCACTGGATCTAACGGAACGACTTCCGGATCAACTACGGAAATTACTTTTCCGATGAAAGAATTCGTTAAAACCAAAACGATGCTGGATTGCTTAATTAAAGCTTACGTTAATAAAGCGGCCGGATCCGGAATTAAAGGAACTCTCGGCGTTATTTCTTTTGAAAATACTGAAAAATACGCTACGAGTATCGCGGATTTAATTAAAGATCTTCGCGCTCAACTTAAAAGTTGGGAAGAAGCTCTTAAAGGTTACGAACTTGAAGGAAGAGCTGCTCCGGTTTACGCAGTTAAAGCCAAGAAGGCTTCCGCTCAAGATAGTACGGTATTCCCTGATATCGTTGATTCTATGGAACGTGAACTTCCGATAACTTAATAAGTAGGTGAGTTAAAATTAAAGGTTTCGATGAACACATAATTCAACTCATCAAAATACTTAAATACGATATGTATGTTATTATTCCGGATAAACATATAGATTGTATTTGTAAGAGTTTTGAAACCAAACAAGCGGACTTATTTTGTCCGTATTGCTTCGGTACTGGCTATAAAGTTAAGATTAGAAAAATTAAGGGCGTAAGACAACCTACATCAATGTCTGCTTCCGGAATGCAGTTTAACGTAGAAACGGGCGTTTATTTCTTCGAGACTGATTACGATCTTAAAGAAGGCGACCTAATCGTCTGGGATGATGAGGTTGATGAGATTACGAGAACTGATCGTTTTTGCTCGGATGCTCAAAAACCCGTTTATTTTAGATGTGACACTAAACCTAAAAAAACTAATGTTAATATTTTTTTAAAGAATCTCTACGCTATTTTAAATAAAAAACTTCAAAGGAGAAAATAGTTTTATATGATTGAAGGCTCTATTCTCCTTATGGGTATTGGAACTAATAAATATAAAGTTAATGAAATTTTTGAAACTTCAGATCTTAAATTAGTTCGAGAAAGATACGGCGCGAATTCTTGCTTCTATAAGGCGTTAAATGAAGTTATTAGATTCGGTCAAGATAAGAATATCTTTATCCTTAACTTAGATACTTGGGAAGATATTAAGAATCAAAAAGAAATTCTGGAAGATTTAAATTTCGATTATTGCGTACCGTTAGATTTATATATAGACGATGAGTATTATGATTGGTATTATCGAAAAGAATTAAGCTATTCTCAGTTAATTCTTTTTACGCTTCATAATACGATAACGACTATGATTTTAACCGGCAAT
>NFYZ01013044.1_pt1 | contig 18397 bp, 17 predicted proteins | sample 1092561 | NCBI WGS metagenome assembly NFYZ01 (sample SAMN03609887, study PRJNA323583) | gut metagenome | isolation source: feces | host: Rattus norvegicus | place: Malaysia | collected 2013 | reverse complement strand
TCTGTAAAACATACCAGACAAAATGTAAAACGAGATATAGGATTTTCAAAGTTTGTCATTTTCCTATTTACTCATGATTTTACTATGGAATTACTCCGTAATTCTATCTTTATAAACTAGGGCACTATAACTATTTATAGTTATAGAATACTATAAGAAGACAAGAGGGGATAAGTAGATATCATATGGAGGTATCTTACTTATGCCTGATAAACTTTTATCTCCTGAATATGGACTTTCCAATTCTAAACTGAAAGAATGTACGGCTAATCCTTCTGATGTCATGAATGGAAAGACTTTCTATTCAGGAGATAAGAATAAGAAGACTGGGACATTTTCTTTCACGGGAAATGCTACCAATGCAATGGTCGCGGAAGGTTATACTTTCTATAGTAATTCTTCTACTCGTAAGAGCGGTACTCTTCTTGATAGAAATACAGTTGGGAAGAATGACTGTATTGGTATGAATTCGACATACCCAACTGTGGCATTTAGCTATGGTAGTATCCCTCAATGTACAACCCTTCTAAATGGTATACCGGCACTTGCAATTCAAGTCCCTTATGGTCATTATAATGGATCCACATATGTAGGTGCAGGCCAACGTGCTGTCGCTAGTGCCATTGGATTAAGAGCTGACATTATTAGAAGTGGAAATCAGATTCTTGGCATTTCGGGTACATTCAATGGCAATCCCCCTAATTTCATGGATATCAATGCCCAACCTAGCTGGGGTGCCGGTAGTATCTGGACATCCAGTTCTATCTGGGCTCCTTCTAATGCCAGAGTAACCTTCCGGATTAGAATGTATTCAACATACAATGTAGATGGATATGTTCGAATTCTGAAAGATGGTGCAGAGGTTGCTGCGAGTAGTTTTAATAAAGACTCAACTACCTACTATGTGAAAAACTTCAGTGGATCCGGCAATTACTCGCTTAATGTAAGAATCGATTACCATGCTGGTGATGGCTCAATTCAATTGGGTGGTAATATTGTGACTTGGTAATTTTATTTTATTCCCTATAGAGATATCTTTGTAATCTCTATAGGGAATAAACCTCTATCTTTATAAACTGAGACACTATAACTATTTATAGTTATAGAAATCTAATAGAAGAGAAGGGGCATAACCTATATGGTGAAGATATGCCTGAAGAATTACTTAATATTGATGGAGGTATTTCAAAATCTCTTCTTAAGCAAATTACTGCTTCATCTGGAGATGTACTTAGAGGAAAAAAGATTCTGTCATCTTCTGGGAAGCTTTTAACAGGTACTTTAGCAAATAGAGGCCAATATCAAACCGCTGGAGGAATTGGAGGCGGAGGAGATGGTGCATACTATGCGTTTAATGATATCCCAGAGGGAGTGTACTGTAAAAATGGAGCAACGTGGGCTCCAGAAGTACGATACGACAAATCGAAAACGCTTGACTACATTTTAAGTGCTACTCCAGTAAGCGTTGGATGGAAGGCATTGGCATATAATAGTGGGAGATATCAAGTAAGCTTTTCTGTATCCCCCAATAAAGTATATTTGGTTGTAGCTCAGTGCGGTACAATGGATGGGCAAATGGCTTATACTGAGATGGTGATTAATCCTTCTCATACAAAATTGATCTTTTATGGGAAGGATTACACACAAGACCATGTATATATGAATTCATCTATCAAAGTTTGTGTATTTAAAGCATTAGCTTCTGGAAGTTGTTATGCTGCAGGAGCCGCTGGCGGTGACCGTGCGGTTTCTTTTGTGGGAATTTGGAGGCTTGTACCTTAATTTTTCAATATAGAGATATGAGAATAAACTCTCATATCTCTATTTATTTTTAACTTATGGACTATATTAGTTTACTAATATAGAAATATATAAAGAAAGAAGGGGGAGATTATAGTAATAGGGGATCATTATTATAGTCTCTCCTTTCTTTATTAGAAAAAGGGATTGATATGGCCACATATGCCAGAAAATTGAAGGATAGATCTGGAAATTATATTTGTCCGGTAACAAGAGCCGAGCAGGTATATTTTTCCGATAATAGCACTTTGGATAAGATTATTTCCAAAATTTATCCTGTTGGCGCTATTTATATGTCAGAAAAGAATGCATCTCCTGCTTCTTTGTTTGGAGGAAGTTGGAGCCAGATTAAAGAACGTTTTTTGTACGCAGCTGCGGCTTCTGGAACTTTTGCTGTTGGAAATACAGGAGGTGAAAGAACACATACTCTTGATCCTTCAGAACTTCCTCCTGTTAGAATGAAAGTTGGTGTACATGCTGGAGGATATGTTGGAGAAAACGGAACTGTAAATTCATTTATTCGAAATGGATCTACTTATGGTATGGAAAGTTCTAGAAAGAGTGGCGATACATCAGATAGAACTCCGGAATTGTATGTAGCTTCATCTCTTTTGAATTCATTTGAATGCTTGAATCATCCTCATAACAACATGCCTCCGTATGTTTGCATGTATATGTGGAAGAGAGTATCTTGATTTAATTTAAAAGAATGGGTACTTGGTATAGGATACTTACCAGGTATCCTTTCTTTTTTATTTTTATGAGGATCCATACAGCATATTTAATGAAAATGATTCTTATGCCTATAAATGTAATGATTACGTCTATTATGCGGCGGTCGTACAACGGCTAGTATATCAGCCTTCCAAGCTGAGGACGAGGGTTCGATTCCCTTTCGCCGCTCCAATTATCTTCTACTTCATATTTAGCTATGCTTCCTTTCTACTTTATTTGTGTAAGATTCGCTAAACCAAAAGATTTACACCATCTATCGAATTATGGTCTATCTCTCCTACAGACCTACGATAGATGGTGTAAATCTTTCTTAAGAAACAACGTCATTAATGTATGAGGTATTATCCATGAATCCATAAATGGTATATCTCATATTCATGGAATTGATCAATCCTAAGTAGTGAACCATATATCCTATGTAAAGGAGCTCCATAAAATGAAAAATGATCTGCTGGATTTCCTGATTGACGACGATAGCACTCCTGCTACCGAGAACGTCTCTCTGATCGATGACAAAGAAGGCATGGCCAGTGTTCTGCTGGCTGGCATTCAGGAGCAGTGCACTCCTGAGGAGTATGAGCAGATTGTGCAGGAGAATGCCAATCTGTGGGAGATCTATGGTCTGATTCCTGACGCCCAGATGGTTGCCACTGAGGCTACCAAGAAGGTCGTCGCCAAGTACACCAAGTACAGCTATCTGTCTGCTGCTACCAAGCGTGCTGCGTTCCGTCTGGCTCGTGCTGCGGGTGACCCGAACTATACCAAGTATGTCAAGTACCGTGATCTGATGCGTCAGTATCGTGAGAAGGTTCTGGACAAGTGGAATAGCAAGGCCACTCGTGAAGCCAAGCGCATTCTGCGTGGTGCCGCTGCTACCGCTGGCTCTGTGAAGGATGCCCGTGGTAAGCAGATGGAAGACAAGATCGACAAGGCTCTGAAGCAGACCAATGCTGAAGGCCGCAATGGCAAGGCGATCCGTGCTCCGAAGCAGTAATCTCCTTACACCGATCATATAGATCATCAATCACCTCAAATTTAGAGTATTTGGCCATAACGTCAAATACTCTAAATTTTCTTTTCTTTTTATAAGCGAAATGACTATATTAGTTTACTAATATAGAATAATATAAAGAAAGAAGGGGCATATTTATATACCTTGGAGGTATTGATATGCCTGAAAATATTCTGAGTGCTGGTTCTGGAATTGGAAAATCAACACTGGAAAAAATTACTGCAACGGAAAATGATATCCGCTCTGGAATGATTTCTTTGGATTCTGAAGGGAATCTGATCACGGGAAATATTCCGGATAAAGGCGCTTGGACTGGTTCTGTTGATCCTGGTTCTACAATTACAATTCCTTCTGGAATTCACAATGGTGGAGGAAGTGTAAGAGGGAAATCCTTTAATGGTAGTGGAACCACTGGTAATTTGGACATTAACCACAATAACTGGGTTAATGGCCATAAAGCTAGAGCTAGATCTAACGTAACATGGTCCATTTCTGGTAAAACCCTAACATTAACGGTATACGTGAGCAGTTGGTTGGAAGGAAATGAGAGTGGTGGCGGAGGATCCGGCAACTTTAATCGATCCTTCACAATTTCTGTTGAATAAATGAATCCTTTTAAAGATATCTTTGATCTAATATGGTCAAAGATATCTTTTCTTTTTAAGCTAAGTGACTATATTAGTTTACTAATATAGAATTATATAAAGAGACAAGGGGCATATTTATATGGTGAAAGTATGCCTGAAATACTATTAAGCCCTGCATATGGTTTGTCTAAAAATCAGTTAAAGAAAACCACTGCTACAGTATCAGATGTCATTAGTGGAAAGAAATTTTATGATGCCAATGGGAATCTTGCAACTGGAACGTTGGTAGAGCATCCTGCGTGGGTTCAAAGTGTTGACAATCCCTATATGTATGAAGGGGTTTTGTGTGTAAACTTCCCATTGGGTGCATATAGAACAAACGCAAGTGGTCAGACGGGATCTCAAGTACAAGTCGCACAGAGTAAAGTTGCAAGTGCAATTGGACTTGATGCTTCTCATCTCGTTTCTTGGATCAACATATTAGGAATTCAAGGGACTAATAGAGGATATGATGCTGGTTGGACTGACGGCATCAATAGTAGTAAGATTTATAGAGAATCTGGTTGGGTATTTCAAGTACGAGATGATCCGAACTTGAAAGGAAGACCATTCAAAGTCAGAGTACAAACGAATGGGAATTCTCAACCAACTATTTCTCTTGGTTTTGACAACGGAACCGTTATCAATCTTTAAATTGAAACCCATAGAATCTTCACAATATGAAATTTAATCACCCATATGGACACGAAAATCCATATGGGTGATTTTGTCTTTATAATACAATGAGGAGAATCCATGATAATCCAATCTGGAAGAAGTGTGTAATCTGATCCGATACAAGATTGATTACTTTCCAATTTGCTTTGGCGTTATCGATGAATGTATGTGCCAGGAATTGACTTATGATCATGAAGATAAAGAATTCCCATTGATCTCCCATATCAAAATGGTAATATACTAATATGGGGAGATGAACCATCATAGACCATGAGAAAGCATGACATAATAGAGCTGGAATATAATCAAATCTATATTTATCGTTATATCCCTCCTGCTTCTCCCACCAGGATTTCTGTTTCATACTGGCCATGATCCCTTGAAGCTTGAAATCATCAATGATGTGCATGAAGATCATGAAGAGAAGTATATAGATAGTATTCATATTGATCGATTCCTCCTTTAGTATACGGGTTTCTTGGATGCTAGGCGTTTAAAACACCACATTAAAGTTTCAAGATACTAGGAGAGGTGATAGGATTGGCAAAAATTCTGTCAGTAGAGACATCTCCTTACTATGAGAAACAAATTGAGATTTATGCGAAAAATAAAGTAGGGCAATTCTCTAAATACTTGGAGAAGAATCCTACTTTTGTTGAGTATTACCATATCAACCAAGTTCTGAGTAGAGCAGATGTAGGGAGTCAATCTGTCAAAGAAGAGATAGGAAGGAAATCCCCGATCCGTTACAATAAGATCAAGGAATTTCCTATCTATGGTTTGCCGGAATTGAAACCTGAGTTGACCTATGATGAAGATGGCATGGATATGGATCTCGATTTGAATGGATTGGTTGTCCTTCCGGGGACGATTCATCCTATTCCTGGAGATTACTTCTACTTCAAATTCCCTGGTATGAGTGTAGGAATTCTTTGGAGGGTCACCAATAAAGAATTCAATACAGTCCAGGCGAATGACTATTATCTACTCGATGCAGAAATCTATGCCACTGCAAAAGAAACCGATAAGAATTCCTCGTATAGTCAGTTACAGAAACAGGTCGTAGAGGACTATACCTGTATTTTTGAGAATATTGGCACCAAAGATGCCTGTATTGTCAAGAATGATCAATATACCCAGGCACAATATCTGGGTACCTATATCACCAATCTCATGAATAACTATTATGAGACATTCTATCACAGAGATGTCGGTACCTTTGTGGGCCTTGGTATGTGGAATCAGACTCCTACCTATCTCTATGACATCTATCTGATTCGATTCATGAAAGAGGTAGACTTGTGGGAGGTTGGAGATGGAATCACAAATCGTGTGGTAGCTCTTACCTATGATGACAAGATTCCTTCTAACTTTGATTCTAGATATAGAAAAACCTTGTGGTATGCTCTTCAAAAGAAGAATGCCTCTACCATGGTTCCTTACCAGTATTACTATACTTATGAGTGTACGAAACAGTCGTCTCCTCTCTTGATGTATAGTGATCACTACTGTGAGTGCATCCATCTGGAAACATTTGGAAGAAGCACCGAAAGAGATGATTATCTGTCTAGAAGAATCATTGGTAAGACGAGAGAATACTTTACCACAGATCTCACAAGAGGGATCAAAGAGGGAGGTCTGAAGATCACTGATGAGAGAAACCAACTCATCTATGATTACATTACCTCCAAAGAGATCACTCTGAATCTGGGGATGCTCGAAGATCTTACCTTTGATATGACTTCGGATGATTACATCTATGGACCTGCTTTGATCTATGTATTGAAGAAATGCTACAATGCAATCTTTAATGAATCTGGCGATCTGACTGTTAAATTGGTCGGTGGTCCTGGAAGCGAAGGAAAGGATACTGACGATATGACAGCTTCCAAGTATATCGAAGAGACTGTCGTTCCGGCTATGAACGAGATGAAGTCTAAGATTTCTCAGATGGATTCTGAGAAGCTTAACCATGCCTATCTCAACAATGTCGGATACGAAGTTGATTTCCCGAGATTCAATCGGAATATTGTATTGAAGAAGATCACCATCAGTGGTGTCCATGATATGCAATGCTCTGGTTTCAAACTCATCTATGGGGATCAAGTCATCTATAAGAATGAAGATATGGGTAATGTAGCCAGAGGGGAAGATTATGTCACCGATCTGTACATGCCCATTGACTGTCTCTCCGGTAAACCCATTACTCTCAAATTCATCAAGTTCATTCAAGGAACTGTGAATGTATATGTAGAGTATGTCTATCAGAATGATGGATCCGGAGAGAGTACCAATCTTGTCTAATACTATACAGAATTAGGAGGGTTATCCCTATGGGTAAGCTGTTTGAAGATATCCAGACTGCTATGGAAAACGATCGCTCCATCAATGATCAGATTGCGGATGAGATCGCTATGAATGAGGATGCTGATGAGGAGTTGAATGTCAGACTCCTGGGTCAGTATTCTGCCTATGCAGAGGATATGGAAGATGATGGTATTGATCCCGATCTGGGTGAAGATACCGATGATGATGTCGATGATCTGCTGAATGCCACTGCCGATGAGGATGATGGATATTCCATGGGATCGGACATCAATCCCGAGATTGTCAGCGACGCTGTCAAGGAAGAGGATTACGATGATGACATCGATGATGACTTCTTTGATGATGCTGACGATGACGATATGTAAATAAGATCAAAAAAGATGGTGTACCTCTGGTTAAGGAGATACACCATCTTTGATTTGTCTGTCACATAAGCTTCATATGATTTTATCCAATTAGCTTAAGAGTATCTCGGTAAAGATCTCGAAAGCCTGGGAATAAATCACAGAGTCTCTTGAATTGAGGATTACGAATAAAGGTCGGAATCAGGTACAGCTGATTCGTTCCTTTCGTATACTCAAAGTTTGGATGACCTGGAAGTATTTCTCTTCCATAATACCAGATGAGGTACACGTCATGCCAATGAGACTTGTAATATTCCGGATCGATGGATAGAATTATATTCCGGATGTCATGCTTGGTTGAAAATCGAAGCATTGATGGTCCCTCCGATATGCCCATATAGAGTGCTAGTCTATATGGGCAATTTTATTATATCGGGTAAATTGAACCGGACTTTCCATCAGAAGATTGATACAGCTTTACCATCTATGACACTGGCGCTTATGTGACATTAAATCAATAGAATAATATACATAGATTTCTCCCTTTATTTTCAACGAAATTAAGGTCCCAAGTAATGACTATAAATTGAGTCATTACTTTGGATTTATATTTGTCTCTGATTCTCATATGTTTCAACCAATGAATTAAAAGGAGGGATTTATATTTGTCTACGATAGTAAATATGATTGACGAAGATGTAGACTACAGAAGAGTCTACAGAGAGATTGACAATCTCGGTGATGAAGAGGGACAAAATAAAGCCCCAGACATAGACTTTTCATCCCCTGGATGGACCAACCCAGACAGCGATAAGGTCGAGCAGTTAATCCAGACAGATATCAAGACTCTTCCTAAGGTAGCTGAGTTAAAGAAGAGCTATGATTTCAAGACCAAGAATAAATCCTTCTTGGAATTGTATCGAGATCTTCACTCCCTAGGAATCAAGAATAACAAATTCTTCTTGGTCATCTATGACAGATCCCTTATAGGAGTAGATCCTTTCTCTGAGGCTCTACCTCTAGCTACCAAACTGAGAATTATTGTAGAATGTATGCGAAATCCTTGGTATTGGTTACGAGAGATCTGTAGAGTTCCTCAAGATGGTTCTGCCATTGAGCCAGGAGGAGGATCTGAATTCCTCATTGATAGAACCTCAGCTGCTGCTTGGTATTGCTTTATTAACCATATCGACCATTATATGTGTAAACCTCGTCAGACTGGTAAGACCCATTGTGCCTTATCAGAGATTGACTATGGGTATACCTTTGGATGTAAGTCTTCTACTATTCTTTTTGCTAATAAAGATGCTGAGAATAATAAGATGAATCTCTATCGACTGAAATGTCATAGAGATATGCTTCCCAGGTATATGCAGATGAAGACGACTATGGACATGGCAGGAAATCTCATCAAGGAGAAGAATAGTGTTACGACCATTCGCAATCCCGTGAATAATAATAGCATTAAACTTCTTCCGAGAGCCAATAGCAAAGATTCTGCTATGACCTGTGGACGTGGCGCTACATCGTCTTTGATGTACTTTGACGAATGGGACTTCATTCCTTATCAAGTCGAAATAATGAATAGCGCCGCCTTTGCATATTCAAGAGCGAGCGAAAATGCTGCTAAGTCAGGATCGCTATACGCACGTGTGTACAGTTCAACTGCAGGAGATCTCGACTCTAGGGACGGTGCTGCTGCAACTGAATGGCTTTCTCACACTCTTAAGTGGGAAGAAAAATTTTATGATGTCCCTATCGAGAAACTTAGAGCTATGGTCAATGACAACCAGTCCAAGAGGAATGGTGTCATGTGGATCGAGCATACATGGAAGCAACTAAAGAAGACACAGGCATGGTATGAGAATCAGTGCCGTCTTGTCAACTGGAATCTCGAAACCATTGCTCGTGAAATTGACCTGAAGAGATTGCACGGTTCTTCTCTGTCTCCCTTCAAGAGAGAAGATATTATGTATATCCAGGCGAATAAGAGAACTCCGATTGGTGAGATTGATCTCAGTAAGAATATGTGTCCCTTCAAATTCTATAAGAAGATGAAGAAAAGCGTTCCTTACTTTATCTGCATTGACCCATCGGAAGGTCTTGCTTTGGATAACAATGCAATCGAGATTGAATCTCCCTATACCCTTGAAGTGGTATGTGAGATGAAGAATCCCTATATATCCCAACCAGATCTATCGGATATGCTTGTGAAGTTTATGGATCTCTTCTGTCCCAATGCTCTTCTCATTATAGAGAATAACAAGGGTAGAGAATTGATCAACTGTCTCAGAAAGACCAAGTATGCAAACCGTATCTGGTATGATACTGGTAAGATGCTGGATGTATCTGAGAAATTGAATAAATATGGTATGCAGGCTAGAGATGCTCTGGAAAGAAGAGCCTATGGTCTGTCTACCAGCACTGCCAGTAGAGCTGTCATGATGGGTATCCTTGAGAGAATGATGGATGAAGAGAAGAGAAAGTTCGTATCAGAATATGTCGTAGATGACATTAGTGCTCTGATTCGTACTCCTTCTGGTAAGATCCAAGCAGCTCAAGGTCAGCATGATGACAATATCATGGCCTATCTCTTTGGTCCCTATATCAAATTCAATTCCAATAATCTGGAAGAGTTTGGTATCGATGTCCATGATATAGACCCAGATGAGGAATCTCTGATGGGGAATATCAGACAGGTACCAGAAGAGACGAAACCTCTTACGGAAGAAGATCAACTCTTGAAATTGAGAGAAATGTATCCGGATCTTCCTCCTGATATTCAAGCTCTCTTGAAAGACAATCTCTTTGGTATGAAGGGAGTAAGATTGAAGTCTGAGCAGGAAGAGAGAAAGAGCTCTGTGCAACAGATGAAGCTGCAACAGACTGCTTCTCAATTCATCAAGGATGAGACTGTCGATGACTATAAGAGATTGATTGCTTCTAGTACCAGACAGAGATCTCCTTCTGAAGTAGATTATAATTATGACTATGATGGAGGAGTATCTTCTGATGATTCCATGATGGATGGAGCTCAGACAGATCGATTCTACGATCGTATGTTTGACTCTATTGGTGATTATGAGACTCAAAATCCGAATACATTCGATCTCAATGACTATATTTAAAATTATATAATGCAGGAACGATGAGGTAAGCCTAAGTTTTTAGACTCTTTTCTTAGGCTTACACTGTCATCATCTGGCTTTTATATGCATTTCTATCACCAAATGGTCAATTGCTTTTCTACGTAACACATCAACTCACGTCCTATCAAACATCATTCATTTACATTTTTCCTTTTTATCTTTTACATCCAATCCATCCAAATATCTTTCTTTCTATTTTTTTACCTGTCGGAAATTCAACTTCTCAATGTTTTCACCTTTTTTTCGACTATTTTTTCTTATTAGATGCAATCAAACGCAACTGTTGATACATCGCTATCATTTTTGTGATTTCCCACTTTGTTTCCAGCAAGACAACATCCTACGTCTATACGCGAAACGAGAACTCAACTTCCTTACGTAACAAAAATAAATGGGTAGTATCCTGAAATATGGATACTACCCATTTATTGTCTTTTTTAGATGATACTGAGGAAAGTATAATACTCATCCATGACAGTATCAATTGGAACATCGGTCAAGACACGCCCATTGATCTCCGGATCATAATCTACCAAGATAAAGCTGGAGTTGATGATGGTAGAGAGTTTCTTCTGGATCGGATTCTCTTTCGGAGCAATCTCTTGGATATACCGGAATTTACCCTCAATAACGCTCTTATAGACATCCGAAGATTCATATTTCTCCTGGAAGCGTGTATTCTTGATCATGTTTTCTTTAAACCGCCCTCTTACGACAGCAGTGACCAACTGAGGAAGGATGACCATTCCAGCAGCCTGGAGATATTTCTTCAGGATGACCAGAAGCTTGATGGTATCTCTTCTTGTGATGGTCTGAATGGCCGTAGAAGAATGGAAGAAACCACTGTAGAAGGTATGTAGGAAATACTGCATCAGGTTATTGATCTTACAGTGCTCATAGTAGAAGTCCAATTCTTCCTGCTGGATATCGAATTCAAATCTTTCATAGATTTGCTTCAATACAAGCTCATTGTTGACATCATTGATGATCTGGTTAGACTCATCGATACGATAGATAGACATCTCAAGACTTTCTGCATGAGTTAGATAGTCATCCGAATCCGATCCGCCAGAGTCTGCATCAATTTCAATGGGTTTGAATTTGAAGTTCTCGAAGCGGAAATGGTTGTAGCTATTCGTTACAACGCCATCGATATACGAGACTACGCTTCTATCGTAAGCGATTTTGTAGAGAGACTTGACCAGAATCACTTCATGAATCATATTCTGGAATACCGTCTCAAAGGTAATTCCATAGAGCTGCTTCTTCTTATTCCAGATGGGAGAATCCACATTAAAGGATCTCTCCAATCGATATTTCACAAATCTGCAGAGGGGATAGAAAATCGGGAAATAATCATCTCCACTCTTTTCAAAGCGATCTACGATGTCCATGAAGATGGAATCAAACGCTTTGATGTAATCGTGAGAAGACACGATGTATTCACAGATATTGGAGAAGTGGACACATAGAGGAAGAACGGCACGAATGGCAAACGAGATACCGAGAAGCATTTTCGCCTGCTCATTGGTGATCTTCGGGGTGGTCCGATACTTTCCATCATCATCTGTATTGATGTTGACAGTGTAAAGATCCTTCGCCATATGGATCATGTCATGGACAAAATCCTTTGTGACGACGGTACGGATTAATACATTCTTAAACTGATTGGGCCTCATACCCGGGTTGCGATCGATCAGATATTTGACACTGGCCACATTGATCAGGAAATCATGCTTGGTGTCATAATACCTCATGAAGTAATTGATGTGCATGCACACATCAGTCATGCGTTCCTTGTAATGCTTCTTATTGATTTTGAAAGTTTCGAATTTCGGGAATTGCTTACCAAAGATATCAGAGAAGCGAGCGTGTACCTTTTCGTCAACATAGATGAATTTCAGGTCATCGTCTTCCGGTGTCCATTCATTCAGTCTAGGATGATCCAGCTGCGGGGGTTGGAATTCGACTTTCTCCTGAATCTTGTCGTTTGGTTGGGTGTCAGTCTTCTTTCTTCTTGGCATAACGGCATTCCTCCTAAAGCGTACGAGCAGATGATATACATCTTAAATTTTCTTTGACCTTTTCGAAGTCTTAGTCTTTTTAACCATATTGGTTTTCTTGACTGTATGAGACTCCGGAGAAAGATCCGAAAATTCTTCTCCTTTCTTCTTCTCCTTTCTGGTAGTACCTTGCATAGATTGGGCTTTCTTATATTGATCTTTCGCAGTCGCAAATGAATTCTTCATCTGTGTCTGCGATTGAATCTTTTGAAGAATGGTATTGGTAGTAGAGATAGGTGTAGCTAAGACCATGACATCCTTACAGGTCATATTGCCATAGGCATAATGAATGAGTAAGGCTGTGATATAGAGGCTTCTTTCATATCCAATGATCCCATAGCTATTCCGAACCTCTGCTGTCTTCTTGATGGTTTCTTTCTCATAGAGTCTTCGGGTCCAGTCTATGATGAGATTCTTCCTATAGAAGAGATTGGCATAGGTATAGAGAAAAGAGGGACAATTGGAATATACTTTGAATTCCATATCATGGATCTTAGTATCATCGAATCCCTTGGTATCCACTTCAAATAAGACATCATAATGCAATCCTTCTCCATATTTGGATCCGGATTTGGATTCCAGTTGGTAGTGGAAGATCAGATAACGCTTTTTATACTGGTAAAGTACGGGTATGCCTTTACCTAAAGAAATGAAATTCTGGGCTTCATCCGAATATTTCTGTTTGATAGAGGATGAATCGCCCAGGACATTCGAGCCTTTCCCAGCCGGGTTGGTTAGGTAATCAAAAATGGTCATACTTCATATCTCCTATGCGTATGCTTAAAGTGTAAATCCGCTTAGTCTCACGTTCGAATCAGGATAATCATTTACATATGGAATCCTATACCGTTACCAAACTTTCTAATAATGCTAAAGTATAATAGCCGAGGTGATAAAAATGGCTACTCTCACAATGACGGACATCTACAAGTCCGCATTTCAGAATATCTGCTCAACACTTCGGGATTTGTATGTGAGTGCGGAAGAAGGGACTTCGGATAATCTTCTGATGAAGGTTCGGATTTCCGGCGATCCCACTTATGGATCGAATCTCATTTCCTATTATTACATTCCGATCCAGGTTCGTAAGCTCTGGAGTCAGCATTACTCCCAGGTCGTTCTCGATCAGGTGGAGACTGCGAATCGTATCACGATTACGACAGATGCTTCTGTGGACATGGATCTGGAAGGCGCTGCATGGGTGCAGAATATCATCTCTTCTTTCATTACCAATCGGATTCAGATGACGAAGTCCGAGATTCTGAATAAGAGATATTCTCATGCCTGCTACATCAATTCGGATGGGTGTATCTCGATCTCTATGGTGAGCAATAACACTTACCATACGAGCTACACTCTGGCCGTTCCCTCTGGAAATCCTCTGGAGATTTTCAAAGGGTGGAATCTGGTCTCCGATCGTTACATCACTCTGGTTCCGGTCTCCAATGTGGATACGGGTGCTCCGGATGATCCTGACGATCCGGATGATCCGCTGAATGATGGTACCATGATTCGTTGTGTGACGAATGATGATGGTACCAATAGTTGGATCTGCGAGTCTCCTGATATCTCAGAAGATGGCGAGGATACAACTACCGTCCTGTGCGATTACGATGAAGCATCTGACACACATACGTGGTCTTGCGAGTAATCCCTAAAATCTTTTACACATCATAGCATCGCTTCTTATAGAGATGATATAGAGTCTCTATAAGAAGCGATGTTTTGTCTCTGTGGTAAAGTCTACATGGGGTTTCTCGTTACAGATCAGACGAGTCTTGGTTACGGTGGATTATACCCCGATGAAATTTGTCTTTAGGTTTGAAATATCGGTATAGTTTGTGTCATTGCTTCCATCCAGGGTCTAACCTCCCCTTGGATATTTTGGCCAAGAAGAATGTCACCCTGGTATTTATCGCTAGAGTCAAATTTCATCAAAAAACCGTATGATGCTCTCTATATGGAAGAGAGACAAGATCTGGGATCGCCACTAAAATCCAGAGATGTCCATATAGGGTAGATTGGTCCTATCATTCTATATGCGAGAAGTAGAATGATAGATTGGTGAATTGTGAATCTGTGTGGAGTGAGTAGTCACCTCACTTAAGCAAGAAAGTCTATAGGAGTCTATCAACCCTATAGATGCACACAGGAGAGACGGATATAAGTGGCTTGATAACCCACTTGAAGTCATCATCCCAGGAGGGATGGGCTGTGGATACGGATTCCTGTACCTATCGGTACCGTTTGCCGTATGTGTAAGATGATGAAACCATGGTTAATAATGCCATGGGAGGTTTGTGATATACCTGAATATCACTCCGTCTTTTTTATTGATTGAAAGAGATATACCGAGAATATAAATCGGTATATCTCTTTTATTTTCTGGGTATTAGAACCCCAAGAACCCTATCTTAAGAAATGAGGTGACTCACATAATGAAAATAGAAGCATTTAATGTCCCGCATGTGGGAGCTTCACAATCATTCGGAACCTCTACTCTTCTGAATAATCTGAAAAATATTGGTTCCGTGATTCTCAATACTCCAGTAGCAGCGAGTCCGTATACCGCTGCTTTTAATGTTTCCTATAATAATGGGTTTATGGATTTGAATACGGTCAAATATCTGATGCAATCTATCGAAAAGTTTGCTGAAGGAAATGATCGTACCACTTCCGAAGGATATTCCGCTATTATGGGATCTTATTTGGCTGGATATTTGGAAGCTCATTATGATCGTAGCTATACTTCCGATGATGATGTCACTCTTGGTGTATTGTCACCTTTCTTGGGTGTCTATGCTGAGATCGCCTATCAGAAGAAAGATAGAAAGATGCTCAATACCAAAGAAGTATGTGAATACTTCTGTGATTTGTGCGCTAGTATCGGTTACTTTCCCAATGACTATGAAGCTTTTGCATTGACCTGGGAAGAAATCCAGAGTGCTGAGATTATGCCGAGAATTCTTGATCTTATCAGAGAGAAGACTTATTATACTCAGCATATCCCTACGGATTCTAATCAAGATCCTACGTCTAGAGATTTTCTCGATAGCATCACTTCTTCTTTGGAGAAGGATCTTCTCTCGAATGATAATGATGCTGAATACGTGGCATCTCAGATTCCGTATGTAACAGAAGCTATTATCTATATGACTGATACCTGTGTCTTTCTTTATAAGTCTACTCTGGAAAGATTGGCAGAGGAGACTTATAGAGAAATCAACGAGATTCTCAATGAGAAGAACTATTCTCCTATTTCCAAGTACATTCCGATTGAAGTAGCGAAAGCTACTCAGGGATTCCTTGTTGAAACCATCAGGTCTTTCTCCAATATTGGAAATTATCCTCAGAATGAAGTAGGATACAAGAAGTGTATTCTTGAGAATATCACAGATGAGAATTTCAAGGAATTCATGAAGGAACTCGTTGAGTATTTCAAGAGGGATTTCTATCCGGATTATCTCAGACATTATAAAGGTGATTCTGGATATTTGTCTTCATTTACAGGGAGTAACAATAACTGTGTTTATATCTTCAATGGCGTCTTCAGAACCATTGCAGATCTTCTGGTACAGAATTGGGAGAGATCCAGACCCTATGATGAGACAGACTATATGAATCGGTTTGTAGAGAGATTCTGGTCTTACTTCACTTCTTACTGGGGAAAGAATTTCGATTCCATCGATTTCGGTGAAGTTGATGCTCTGACCATTGATAGTAGTGAGGAATACCTGAAGTATCTCATTAGCTTCGCAGACAAAGAGCTCGATGAGATCGAGAATAATAGTTATCCTCAGGACGTACCTACTCCTACTCCTATGAGTTCTATTCCTTTCGGAGTAGTTACCGAGGCTAAGAATTCCATCAAGTATCAAGAGAGACAAGGATCTAGAATTGGTTCTAATATCTCTAAGGCATTCCAGAATGCTATAGAGGGAGCTTCCCATATCATTTCTCAGTTTAAGAAGATCTCTTCTGCTGTCTATAAATGGATTACTTCTGATACCAAGAATCAGGATAAGATCGTCTTGGATGGTAGAAAGTTTACCTTCCCTGGATTGATCAAGAGAATCCTCTTGAGCTATGGTCTCTTCCATGTCAATATTGTGGCTGGTGTATGTTCATGGATTTTCCTCTGGGCCAAACAGAAGAAAGCCAATAAGGCATCTAGAAGAAAGATGATCATGATGCTTCAGGAAGAGATTCAGATGACAGAGGAGAAGATTCAGGATGCATCTGCGGATGGAGATCGTAAGGCTAAATATGCTCTTATGAGATCCAAGAATCAGTTGCAGAATGCTCTGAATAAACTGAAGTATGGATATGGCGTCGATCTCAAAGATGAAGAGCAACCTGCTGTCCGTAAGGTTACAGACCGTGCCTTGAGTGGTGGTAAGATTGCTCCGGATGATAGTCTGAGAACTGCCAGAAGTGGTGGAAGGAGTTGATCCTCTTATGAATACTCTGGATGAAGTCTTTGAATTCTTCCTCGATGATAGTGAGGATCTGGATCCTGCAATGGAATTGGATATCTTAGCAGGTGGAGACCCCACTACCAATGCAGCAGAGAATCCTGAGGCAGCTGGTGGTGGAGATAGTACACAAGCACCAGCTACCAATCCTCCTCGGAATGTCAATGCCGATACTCCTCCGGATACAGAGGAAGACCCTGGTATGGATGAAGACCCTACTGGTGGTGATATAGGTGGAGATCCGGGTATGGGAGATGACATGGGCGAAGATGATGAATTCGGGGATGAAGAAGGTGGAGACTCCATGGGAGATGTTGACACCAATAGTGGAGATCCTAATAACCCCGATATGGAGAGAAGAATCAATCTGAGAAAGCTGATTCTTGCTCTGATCAATGCTTATGAAGGATCCATCAATGCTATGTCCAATGGAACTCCTCCTGCAGATGATAATCTTGCTACCAAGTATTACAATCTCCAGGATAAGATGACCAAAGCAAGAAATATCCTCTATGAGATTGCTACGAATGACATCTATGCCAAACCGTATGAAGATTCTCTGAGAAGATATTCTGCTTTGAATCAGCTCTATTCCATCTGTGTCGAGTATCTCAATACCATCCTCATTAAGAAACCTGAGGATGTTAAGAAGAAAAAGAGAGGACCTTCTGCATTCAGGAATAATGTAAAGGTCATGTAAAAATCTATATTGCTAGTATACTTTTATTCATAAGGAGTATACTAGCAATTCTTTTATATAGGAGATGAAAGAGAATGTTTGACTTCATCAAGAATGTATTGTCTCGATACTATTCTTACTATCGTCTGAAAGATGAAGAAGTGGAGAAAGTAGAGAGATACTGGAGAGTCTTAGGCCTTATCTAAGATACAAAAATAAGAGCTAGAGAATCATCTGGAGTGATAAAGTGAGTATCATCCAGGATTCTCTAGCTCTTATAAGCTCTCAAAAATGACCATGTATAACAGCCTCTTAAATAAATTTTACATAAATGCCAGATTTCTTTGCGATATAGCGAACCCCACGCTCTGTGGAAATAAACAATACCGTAAAGCGGTGAATCCCCTTATCAAGGATTCATCCATTTGTGTAAAACTTAAACTTCAATAAATTGGAGGTTAAATACCATGGCTAATTTGCTCAATCGCTTTGGCCAGGAAACCCGCAT
>NFYZ01000891.1_pt1 | contig 18456 bp, 16 predicted proteins | sample 1092561 | NCBI WGS metagenome assembly NFYZ01 (sample SAMN03609887, study PRJNA323583) | gut metagenome | isolation source: feces | host: Rattus norvegicus | place: Malaysia | collected 2013 | reverse complement strand
GATAGTGAATTTTATATGATGGGTAACTTAGCTGTAGGAACTCTTTATGGAAGAAAAGGCGTAAAAGTAATTGTGGATACTGATAAAATGTCATATTTCACCAATGATGTTTATTCAAATGTATTTTTTACCCATCGTAATTTAGGGTATGGTGCTATTGCTATTGTCTATGCAAAAAATAAAACGGTAAATATTCTCTTGAAGGATGGGTCGTACCTTTTAAAAGAATGGTTCAATGGAGGAATTTCTGAAATCGGAAACGGTTTTTATTCTATTACAAGCAATGATAAAAAGCGTGGAGTTATGAATTCGAATGGAGAAATTGTAGTTTCAGATATTGATACTAGCAAGACGAAAATCTCAGATGCACAATATACACCATTTTATGATGGAGGCTTTACGTTTATAAGGCATTCTGATGGCATTACATATGCCTATTCTAAGCACACATATGAGAAATATGCTCCTTGGTCTATTAGTGAACTTTTAGGTACACAAAACAAGCAAATCAAAAAACAATCACAAACAGGTTATAGTTACAAATACGAATCATTCTACAAAGTAAGGCTAACAGATGGTCAAATGTTTTTACTTGATAAAGAATGCAATCTATGTGACTTAAATAGCGGTGAAGTTGTTAAGCAAAATCCTTATTTTAAGGATTCTAATGCTAACGAATCTATATTCACATTTGGTAATTTGCTTGAGGAATCTATTGTTAAGTTCATAGTTAGCGATAGAAGCAGCAAGAGAAGGCTTAGTTGATAATGCTTAAACATGTCTTAAAGCACAATTTAAATGCATTCTAAGCGACTTTCTTGCATTGAATGATAACTTATATGCTTTTGTGGAAATAACGTCTTAGACGCAAAATAAATAAGGGAATAGAATTTGAGTTTTCTATTCCCTTTATTGTTTGTTATAGTATTATTATATTTTTCATTGCTAGTTTTCTTGACACGTCGTCAAACTCCTCTCCGAAGTGGAATACCAATCTTCCATCTTCTGGGTAGTCGTCATATTCGTCCAAATTCTCAGAAGCCAATGCCACGCAGTCGTCTATACAGTCTTGGTAACAGAAGCAGCAAGAGTCTTGCGCTAAGTCTAGTTTGATTTTCATCTTTACGATATGTATTTCTGTTATATATTCGTCTGATGGAGCAATATTATTAGATAAACAGCATGGTTTGACGGAAAAATCCTCACCCCAGAATTCATCTATACTGTCAGTGAATATGAATTCATAACGGTAATAGCCATCATTTTCTTCTCCAATCAACTTTATGAATCCTAGATACACTTTCTTGTCATCGTCATCCATCATATCATCTATTTCAATCATTTATCATTTTCATTTATTATTATCTTGTTAATGTTCGTATCCTTCACCTCAAGTATATTTGATATTTTTTCCATATAAGTATCATTGAAGAGCTGATAGTATATTGTTACGTCTTTGTTCTGTCCGATTCTATAGACACGGTCTTCACATTGTTGGTTATTTCCTGGAACATAATCCATCGAATTAAATATTACAGTATCACTTGATATTAGGGTTATTCCAACTCCAGCAGATTGTATATTACCTACGAATACCTTTATGTTTTGGTCATTTTGAAAGCTGTCAACAGATTTCTGTTTCTTGATTCCGTTCAGCTTTCCGTTATGTATTACGCATTCATCCTTGAATGCTTCTTGTATTTTATACAATTCGCTGTCAAACGAGCAGAATATTACAACCTTATGTCCTTCGTTTATAAGCTTTCTAGCTAAATTTATTGTTCTTGATGTCATTGTATCTGAAAGCCATTGTCTGCACATCACACCTTCTGTCAGTTTCTTGAATTTTTCAATTTCGGATATGTCCTTATCGTCACCTTTTGCCTTTATGAACTTATCCCATAGTGAATCGTATTCCTTTTTTTCATCAAGAGTTAAATCGTAGTTTATTGTCTTTATTGTCTTTGTCGGTAATGTTCCCAATTCTTCCTTTACTCTTCTTAGATAATAAGGCTTTACAATCTCTTGAAGTTCATCAAGATGGGATGCTCCGTTTGTAACCCAGATTTTCTTACATTTCTTGTCTAGAAATTCATAATATTCAATTTGTTCGTCATGTGTTAAATCATTCCATCCGTATTTGTGCTTCATGTTGAAGAACATCTTAGAATATGCAGCCTTTTCCTTCTTGTTGTAGAAGGTTTTTCCGTCGCAGTATCTTTCAACGTAATACTTCCAATCCTTTGCAAGTGGTGCTCCAATGATTTTAAGTATATTGAAGAAATTTATTGGGTGGTTGGTTATTGGTGTTCCTGTCAATGCGAATATACCTTTTGGGTTACTTCTCATTATAAGGTCTGATACAATCTTGAAGATTCCGCTAGATGTATTTGATAATCTATGCGCTTCATCAATTATAATCAAATCGAAATCAGATGTGAACAGTTGGCTATTCTTCATGGCTTCTGATATAACATCTTTCTTTCTTGAAATTACTTCCTTTTCCTTTTCTACCTTAACATAATTTCCATCTTTATCTAAGTTCAATTCTCTTCTCTTTACAGTTTCGGTAGGAACTTCATAGAAGTTTTTTAATATATCATAATTTATGATTGTGTATTTGTTCTCATCCCATTTACTTCCTTCAACAATGGTTGTATCGTTTTCGTCATTGAAAAATGATATTTCCCTTTTCCAATTTTCTTTCAGTGAGGCTGGACATATTACTAATATCTTCTTGTATTCTCCTACCATTGACGCAACTATTGCTGTAAGTGATTTTCCTAGACCCATTCCATGTGCTAATATAGCCTTTTTCTTGCTTACTAAGAATCTTACACCTTCCTCTTGGTGAGGATACAATGTTCTTCCACACATTGAATTGTATTTTTTGAAATCAATAGCTAAGTCTCTCCAAGAATCATCTTCTAGTGATGTTAGTATTGCTTTCTTTGAAGCAAACACTTCTACTGCTTGTGTCTGTGACCTTCTGTATATGCAATAAAAATGATATATTGTATCAGTTTCTCCGATAAGCCAAGTTATCATTACCTTCTGTGGAATGAATTCTGTATTCCATTCGTCTTTTTTAGCTTCACCCCACCAGTCAGCGACTTTAACTATCTTATTGAGTAATTTTGGTTCCGTATTGTAATTTGATAAGATATATTCTGCTTCAAAATCATTCATAGCTCTTGTTTTATAGGCTATTACAGTATTTTTCACCTTACATATGAAAGGGTTATTTCCTTTATATTCACCTAACAATTTGTAGGCTTTTTCAATCTTAGTCAATGAAATTGCCATTTGTGATTTATTATATTTTAACGTGTTAAAATATAATAAATATTATTAGCGAACAAAGTTATTAATAGAAGGTATATAAATATTTATATTAAAATAATTTCTCTAAAAAAGATAAATGAAAATAATCAATATAAATGAATCTCAGAAAAAACGATTGTTTGAAGCTTATGATGGAAAGTTTTCATTTTCTGAACTTGATAAACAAGAAGATTTAGGTAACATGGACTATTATTGTTATAAACATCTTGGTAATTCTTTTGCCGAAGGCTCTTCTAGAGTAGTATATATGTTAAGTGATAACTTTGTTCTTAAATTAGCTTATAACAAAGCTGGTATCGAACAGAATAAACTAGAATTTGAACGTTATGATAAAACAAAATCAAAATTATTTCCTATTGTCTATGACCATAGTAAGAATTTTGAATATATTGTCTGTGAGAATGTAGTTCAAGCAGATGATGTTGATTTCGAAAAGATATTGGGTATACCGTATAAAGACACATGGAAACAAGACAGTGCGAAAGAGAAGAGTTATTTTAATATATATGGTGGAGATATTGAAATCGGTTATAATAAATATTTTGATAACATCAAACATGAAGATGATGGTTGGGATGAACCTACTGCATCTGATATAATTGCATATCTTGAGAGAAGATTTGTTCTTAAAACGGATGAACCTGATGAATATTATGATGAAATAATTAATAAAATTCCTTGGTTTAAGGAATTAGGAAAGTTAATTGAAAATGAACAGATGTGTGATTTGGATGTAATAAATAACTTCGGAATAGTTAATAGGGACGGTAAACCTTTCATCGTTGTAATTGACAGTGGATTCAATAAGGATGTTTTTAACAAATATTACAAGTAAATGACTAATATAACATTTAATGATAATAAGGTAAAGAGAGTTCCAATAACAAGAAACAGTCTATTTTATGACGAGCAGTCATATATGTATGAGGTAGATATGGGAAAGCAGTATGTTGAGATGGATATGGGTCAGACTGTTGTCTTATATCAAGTAGATACGAATAGTATACAAAGTGACAGTGTGTATGGTGAGACTAATCCTGGTAATATAGCATATAAGACACCAGTTGAGATTCCTTGCGTTTATGAGATAGAAGACCCAGAATTGAAATCATATGACAAGTCAAAGAACCTAGGAACATACATGAAGACAGGAAAGCTTAAAATTGGTATCTATCAAGCAACTCTTGATGAATTAGGAGTTGATGTATCAAAAGGTGATTATATTGGAATTCAAGTAACTGAGGAACATATGGAGTTTTTCTGTGTGAATAATGACGGAAAGAACAATTATGACAACAATCATACTATGTTTGGGGTAAAACCTTTCTATAGAAGCATAACAGCAAACCCAGTAGACAAATCTGAGTTTTCAGCATAATATATAATATTAAGACATAATGGCAAAGACAAGAAAATTGGAAATGTATGGTTATCGTGACCAGAATAATTATAGGACAATGTCATCATCTACATTGAGTGATATTGATAATTTAGAGAAAGAAAATTCAGAACAAGATAAGAGTATATCTTCACTGTCTGAATTGATGAATTCTAAAGCTGACATTAATGACATTATAAATTTGAATGACAGCTTAAATTTGTTTGTTTCAAAGCAGAACAAAATAAACAAAGTGTTGGGAGAAGGATTAAATACAATAGGTGACAAGTTTAATATACTTTCAAACAATATAACTAATGTGTCAGAAAAGCTTTCAGAACTTTCTAGTAAGGTTTCAAGCAATACAGAAAATGGAAGTGAGTCTGACCATAAGATTGAAAAACTGTCAGAAAAGCATAATGATGACATAACTATGTTAAATGACAAAATCTTATCATTAAATGAATCAAAAGAGAATTTGTCAAATGCAATAAACAGTAAACTAAGTAATGATGATGCTGCATCAATATATACTAAGAAAAAGGATGTATATACGAAAGATGAAATTAATGCATTTGAAAACGCATCTGATGATAAATTCGCATCAAAGGAATGGGTTTTAGAAAAAAAGTACATTTCAAGCGATGAATCTGATTCTAAGTACGCATCTGTTGATAGTGTAAATAAGGTTAAAGATGATATAGCAGCCTTTAAAGATAGTATGACGATACAGTATAATGGAATAATGCAAGGTGTTATTGATTTTCAAACAAACACAAGTAACAGGATTGATACCATTAACGATAGGCTAGATACATTCAAGACGATGATTGACAAGCTAAGTGATAAGATATCAAAAATTCAAGGATAATTTTGAAAAACGGTAAATATTTGAATGGCTAAGAAGAATAGAATACAACAACCTTATGGATATAAGGACATGAATGAATATACTAGTGAAGCAAACATGCTTTCAAACGCTATTTCTAGTATAGGAAAATGTGACTGCGATGATATTGCGAATAAGGCTTTCTTTAGTGTTGAGTATAAGGACGATTTGGAGAGCTTTACGTTTATGAATATGAACGGTGCTCCTGTTGGAACAGCTAAAATGTATGATGTAAAGTTCTCTAAACTGATTGAATCAGCATCTTACAACAGAGATACCAATACAATTGACATTATATTTGAAAATGAAGATAAAGTTTCTCTTGATGTTGATGGATTGGTTCCGACTGTATCGTTTAATGACGGATTGGAGAAAGACAATGATTCTGTGAAGGTAAAAATAGACAATACAAGTGAGGGATATCTTACAGTCTCAAGAGATGGAATAAAGATAAGCGGAATCAAGGAATTTCTAGATAAGGTACCTTTAATCAGTGATAAGATTGATAAGGAAATTTCAGATAGAAAGAATGCTGACCAAGGTTTACTTACAATGCTAGATGCAGAAACAAAGAACAGGAAAAACGCTGATGATGAGATTAAGGGCATTATTGGCGATTTGTCATCTTCTGTAACTAGTGGAAATACAACAATTGCCGAATTGATTGCAAATGAAACTGAGGATAGAGAAAATGAAGATAATTCCATAAAGGAACTGTTGGCTGCTGAAACATCAGATAGAGAGAGTGGCGATAATGAAATAAAAGATATTATTTCTGTTTTGAGACAATCAACGGCAGACAGTGACGAAGAGATAAGAGCTCTTATTACTAAAGAAAGTGAAGACAGAATAGCTAGTGATGATGATATAAAAAATATTATAGGTGACGTTACTTCTTCAATTACAAGCGGAAATACATCAATAGTTGAGCTTATAAAAGCAGAAGCAAATAAAAGAGAAGAAGAGGATACAAAGATAAGGGAATCTATTACTTCAGAAACTGAAGATAGAACAAATGCTATAAATGCTGAAAAGACAGCTAGAGAAACTGCTGACAATGAAATAAAGGGTCTTGTATCTGCTGAGGAATCAAAGAGGACAGAAGAGGATAATAAGATAAGAGCGGAGATTTTAACTGTATCAAGTAAAATTGATGATTTGACAGAGACGAATAAATCTAATGTAGTAAATGTCGTAAAAGTTAGTGATAATCTACCAGCTACAATAAGAGAACGCTATAAATTCGTAAAATCAGACAATACAGAACTAGAGCAGACAATAGACATATACAAAGATTCTTCTTTGATGAATGTTGAATTACAAGAAGTCGACAACAAGAAGTGCATAGTATTCACATATATCCTAGAAAACGGTACTGAAAAGAATATTACTCTAGACGTAGAGCAGTTGCTTATAGAATCAGAATTCCAAGATGGTCTAAGCGGTGTTTCTGAAGATGGCGTTATACGTGTAAAGGTAAAGATAGATGACTCTAGTGAAGAATATCTTACAGTTTCTAAGGACGGTGTCAAATTAAGCGGAATAAACGCAAAGCTTAATGAAATTAACAAAAAGATTGAAGCAGAGACTTTAAATAGGGAACAGAGCATTACCGATGTAAACAACAGTATATCAGCCACAAATGCCAATGTTGAGCTAAAAGCTGATAAGACATATGTTGGTGAAGAACTTGCTAAGAAGGCAACAAATGATGCATTAAACACACTTACAGAAGTCGTAGATACAAAGGCTGCAAGTGAATACGTTGACACAGAACTCGAAAAGAAGGCTGATAAGACATATGTTGATGATGAGTTATCAAAGAAGGCTACCAATGAGGAGTTGAGCGACTTGTCAAATGTAGTTGATACGAAAGCTTCAACTAAACATGTAGATACAGAATTGTCAAAGAAAGCTACAATTGATGCATTAAATGAGTTGTCAGCAAAGGTTGATGAAAATAAGACTTCTGCTGAAAATCTTATAGCAAACGAGGCAACTACAAGAGAAAGTGCGTTAACAGATGAAAAGACAGCTAGGGAAACTTCTGACAATGAGCTAAGTGAGAAAATTGAATCTTTAAAGAATGAAACTTCTTCTCTAGTTAAAACTATAGTAGCTAAGGATTCTTCAATAGCTATTGATAGTACTGATTCCGTAAATCCAAAAATTGGTGCTAATATTAGCGCAAAATCAAAGGATACGAAATATGTTAATAACATATCTGTAGAAACGGACGGTTTGTTCTCTGTTGCTGACTTGGAATACGACGAAGATAGAAATGTGTTGACATTCGTTAATAATGTAAAGACATCTCCAATATATTTGAAATCAGTATCTTCAATCCCAACAGTGTCATATAACCCAACTGAAAAGAAGCTTACAATCACATATATTGTGAATGGTGCATCAAACACTGTTGAAGGAGATATGAGTGCTTTGGATAATACGTTTACTGTTTCAGAATCAACAAGTGGTGCTATGTCATTAGCAATGAATGACAGGAAGTTAAGCGGTTCTGTAATAGTTAACACAACACATGATGATAATGCTCTTATAGTCGACAACAATTCGTTATATGTATCTAAGAATAGCATAATTGGTGATTTAAAACAGAGGGTTCAAGAATTGGAAGCTGCTATGGCGAAACTCGTTAAAAACGATGTTGAAGTAACAAGCGTTGAGCCTAACATGAACAAATCAAAGAGTACTTCTAGTTCTAGCATTGTAAATGTTTCAGATTTAGATTTATTTGATTTCGAATAAACTTATTATCTTAATGGCTAGGAAATTTTATCCTAGCCATTTTTATATTTATTAGTAATAATTGAATCGAATGGTTTACAAGACATATATATCCAAGTTTAATACAATTATAAGCAATAGTAAGATAAACACTGGAATTAATCCTATCTCAGAGTTGGTTTATGGAAAGGACAATATAGTGTCAAGAGCACTTATATATTTTGACCACTTGAAGATAAAGGAACTGATTGATAACGGTACGATGTGCAATATGGATAGCATGAAACATATATTGCACATAACGAATGCTGGTTCTCTTGACTTCACACAAGTGCATCAGTGTGAAACAAGCTCAATCAATGACAATACTAAGATAAGAGCTGCGTCATTTGACTTGATATTCTTCTTAATACCTAATGAATGGGATAGAGGCAAGGGATTTGATTATACTAAGAATTATTTCAATTCTGGATTCTATTCCTCATCAACAGATAAAGACCGTCTCGTATCTACTGATGCTTGCAACTGGTTTAATCGAAGAACTGCAACTCCTTGGGATGAAGAGGGAATATATTCAAATGAAACATTGTCAAAGGAATATGACAAGTTTGCTGCGAATGAAGAGTCATTGGTAATAGGAAGACAAAGATTTGACATCGGAAATGAATCAATAGAAATTGACATAACTGATACTGTAAACAAATTCATAAAAGGTGAATTGGATAATTATGGAATAGGAATCGCATTCTCACCAATGCTAGAATTGAGTGATAGCAGTTATGAGAATTATGTCGGCTTGCTTACTGACAAAACAAATACGTTCTTTGAACCGTATGTTGAAACAATATATAATGATGCAGTTTCAGATGACAGGAGTAACTTTGTTTTAAATAAAGACAATAGGCTTTATTTGTATTGTACGATAGGAGACCAATTGGATGACTTGGATGAATGCCCTACTGTAACAATACGTAATAATGATGATGAAATTATATTAGACAATATAAAATCAACAAGACAATTCAGAGGAATATACTATGTTGACGTAAAATTCTCTCAGACGCATTTTAATGGGGGTACAATGCTCTATGACACATGGGATGGTATAAGTTATCACGGAACAAATTTGAATGCCGTAGAGCTTGAATTTACGCTTAAAGATACTGTTAACTTTTTTAATATAGGAAATTCCACTTCCGTGTCAAACGCAACATTCAGTCCGACGATAAGCGGAATACAAGAAAAAGAGGAAATCAAGAGGGGAGATATAAGAAAGTTAATCATAAAATCAAAACCTTCGTATACTAACAATACGATACAGTTGATGGATTCTATGGATTTCAGGCTATATGTAAAAGATGGAACTAGGGAAATTGATGTAATATCTTGGGATAAGATAAACAAGACGTTTAGCGAGAACTATTATGTATTGGATACGAATATATTGATACCAAATAGATATTATGTTGACGTTAGGATACAGTATGGTATGAATTCTATAATACATCATGATGTATTGTCTTTTAATATAGTTGATGACTTGAACAACAGATATGCATAATTAATAAGTGGAGAAAAATTCTCCACTTTTTTTTGTTAAAAATATTTCTAATTTGATTAAGTTTTGAATGTCCTATTATTTATAGAAAAAGGAGAACAAAACAACACTAACTCACATAATTGTGAATTTAAAAACTAAAACTCAACATGAGCAAGAAGAAAAATTTGAAATCTAGTATCGATGACTTGGAAATGGAGTTCATCGAAGAGAAAATGAAGAAGGATAGTGCGCTTAACTATCTAACGTCAGAAGGTCTTAAGACATCTTTAAAGGATTTTGGATATAAATTAGAAATAAAATGTAAAAATGAAAGACAAAAAGAATTCCTCAATTCGTTGAAGGATGACAATAAGGATATATGTTTTGGAGTAGGTGCTGCTGGTACAGGTAAATCATTCATTTCCCTCGCCTATTCCCTAAAAGCACTAAAAGAAGGAAAATATGACCATATTATAATGGTTGTTCCTACTGCGCAAGCTAGTGGAAAGGATATGGGATTCGGATACCTTAAGGGAACTCTTGATGAGAAGTCTCAACCATTTAAGGACGTTGACAGGTATACAGTTGAGAAGATTCTTAAGATGAGTGGGAATTTGGAAGCTAAATTTTACGCTAGCAGATTAATAGAAGGTGGAGCAATACAATATGAGTTCATAAACTTCATGTTAGGAAAGACATTTGACCATTCGTTAATATTGGTAAATGAGGCTGAACAATACACAAAAGATGATATGAGGTTAATATTGACTAGACTTGGAGAAGGTAGTAAACTAATAATTACTGGAGATAGTGCTCAGATAAACCGTAACAGCTTATTAAAAAGTAAAGATGTATGTGGACTTACATTTGCAGCTGAAAGATTGTCTGATATGGAAGAAACTGCAATAACTGAATTTAAGAAAGAAGATATAGTTAGAAACCCACTTATTTCTAAGATTTTGGAAAGATTTGAAAAATAATAAATAAAAAAAAGAGCAATCATTCAAACGATTGCTCTTTTTTGTTTTATGATATTCTTACATAGTCAGAAAGAATTGAATCAATATTATAATCATTCAGTCGGTTAATATAACCGCTCCAATCTCCACATTGCTCCATTCCAGCCCAAGGGTGTACATGGTGAAGTATGCAACCCTTCATGATATTAAGTAATTCAACCAATTTGTCACCTTTAGGAACTTGGTGTAAATTATCCATAATGTCATCCATTTTCTCCTCATTCACCAATGTGTCCTTATCACAGAGATTATGTGCAATTGAATCATCCTTATTACTCATAATGTTTATTCTGTTTGCAACGACATTTGCAAGAGAATTTGCTGAATTATTTTCATTTGTAGCAATTCCTTCTTTTCTTTTAAGCTGTATGTATGCAGGGTCTTTTCCGTTAAATATGATATTTCCTATCATATTTTTATTGTCACTATTTGTTGGCTCACCTCTTATACCAGCTCTTAAGTCAACCTCACTAGTATTCGTTGACTTATCATATTTTAGAATTACGTCCTCTGCACCTCTTCCAACAACAGCAACATCTCCACTTGAAGGGAACGCACCTCTTGTGTCATCTACATTTGATATTTTTTCAAGTGGGTCTCTGTCTTTTGACTTAAGAAGCGTTGTTGCATTGTCAGAAGCACAATATGTATTGAACTGTGGCTGTGATATTATTGGTCCTAAATACATTCTCTGTGCAGTAGGAGAATCTTCTTTGAATATCAATACAGCCTCACCTACTTTAGGAACTGACTGGAATACTTTCGGCATTAATGGGAATGCCCAAGGGACATCTTCTATTCTTTTAGGCTTGTCGTTTGGTAATTCAGCCCTAACTCTTAGTCCATCATGCCCATCATTAGAATATGTTCCCTCTATTTCTCTTACTGTTCCAATTAACATAACAATATTAGCCATCGTTTAAAACTCCTCTTTTTGATAATTCTTCTTTAGCTTTATTGTATACCTCATCCAAATCTTGTAAGTCTTTGATTAGAGACAATATATTTGTTTTTTTTACATTGTATTCATTATCAAAACTTTTCATTTTAAGGTTTATCTCAGAATTGGATAATTTCGTAAAATCTATGTCTTTATTCATTTGAAAAAAAAAAATTAAAGTATAGCACCAGAGCCGATTCCAGTAGATGTATTAACACCTTGTACTGTTATAGGTCCTCCTCCGTTAGCTCCGAAAGCTGTAAGCATCATTGAGCCTGGTTGTATTCCTACTTGAAATGACGCATCAAATTTCAAAGACCTATTTCTTTCTTCCGTAATTGCTTGTATAAATGCGATAGTTAAGTTTGGGCTTCCATCTGGCATTTTATCTGTAGGTATTCCTAGTTTATTTAGCTCAGTGACAACATTCGAAGTTGATTTTATTGTTGACAACCCTTCTTTCTTTACAGATGATGACACTACTAGTGACCTTGGCAACTGTGGCATTGGTGGTATTTTCTTTTTAAACAATGCTATTATTGAATTACATATTTGAGTTACATTCATTGTATTTAACAATTATTCGTATTAGGCGTGTCTTGATTATTTTCTGATGGTATGTCAATATCAGCGTAATCAACATCATCGATTTTTGTGTCTTGTCTCTGTCCTCCAATAAAATGGAATATATATGGAGCATATTTCATTATCTCTCTAAGAACATCAGCATAACTATCTAACTGTTCTTTTACAATCTCGTCAGATGTTATTGTGATTAATGGGTCTAATCTTGTTGCAACTAATTTCCATAGTTTATCTATTATCAAATCTTTAACTTCTTTTACAATTCCTACAATTATATCTTGAAGTGCTTTAAATAAATTACTGAAATTGAATTTCTCCCATTTTCCGCCTCCCATCATACTTTGATTTACAACGATAACCATAAGAAGTTTTGGAGACAGTAAAGATTGTACTATTGCTGTTATTAGGTTATTTAATAAACTGAATATAAAATTATTTGCTATGCCGTATTCATCACTTCCGTCAGAACCTTCTGTAACAGTTACTTTTGCTTGTGTTATCGCCCTATGAAGAACTTCTTCCTCATTGACAGTGTCTCCGCTTAATGATGCAGATAAAATTTGTTTGGCATCATAAAATTTATCAGTTCTGTTTAATCGCTTATTTGCAGTGTTTGACAAAAGCATATTATACCTATCATTGCTGAATGTATGATAACAGTCATTTACTGTTGAGTCATCAGTGTTAATTATATTCTTAATAATCTCCTTTATTGTATCAGTAGATTCTTGATGACGTTCCTCCAACCCAACGCTCAAACCTAATGAAGAATTTTGCAGAGTATCAAACAATGCACTTACAATAGACCTAGCATCAAACAGTTTCATACCCATTATAAGGTCATAATTGAATTCATATATAGTAAGGCCTTTGTAGCATTCATACATTGACCTTATTACGTCTGCATTACTTTTTCCTTCCTTAAATTCGAAATCCTTACTTTTTTCTTTTTTGAAAATCTCATCAAATTTCGTGTCAGACAGTGTGTATTTTCCGTTTTTATCAAAATCACCATTTTCGTTGAATAAAATCTTCTTGATTGTAAGTTCTTTTGGATTTATATATACTAACGGTTTTGGTAATATTGTAAATCTGAGCTTGTTATTAACTGTACCTATTACTGGAGAATCAGTTGACCCTTGGTCAATATACTGTATGTTACATATTGGTATTTCCTTTGAATAATCTCTTTTTGCGCTTATTTTCGATGCTTTGTCGCCAATAATATTCTTGGTAAAATAGTTTGCTCTTCTAGTATACCAATTGACACTAGACCAATCATCAGAAATTGGTACTATAGTATTGTTTAATATCTTTCCTTTGTCATTGTATTTTATATCAATGCACATTGATATAGTTCTTCCACTTTCATATTGGAACGTATTTCCTAATAGAATAGTTGATGGGTCATCCTCATTATAAGTAACCTCCAATGAGCTTAAAAGAGAACCTTTGTAGTTTTTAGTTGTATTATGACCTCCTAATATAAGCTTATTGTTCTCATCTAATTTTACGATTGACGAATTAGGAAATTTGCCTTTGTGTATAACAAACCATAAAAAAGCGTCAAAGTCATCAGCCCTAGCAAACTTATATGAGTCATTTATACCGTCTAGACCAAAATACAAACCTTTTCCATTATCACTTAGCGGACTTATTGATAATTTGTCCAAATAGTCAATACTTTCAATATCAATGTCAATTCCTCTTTCTTGTGACGACTCTGTATCGTCTTGGGATTTGTGCTTCTTTCTATATTTTTCAGGAATTCTAGGGTCTGTCGAACAACCTACCATATTTTTTAAATTTGACAATATATATGCTTTTGTTGACAGTTCTAATACTGGAATTACATATACAAGAAAATTAGTAAGCCATTCCTCAATGACATCAAAACTAACTCCTAGGCTTTTTAATATGTCCATGAGGAATGACATTGCATTTAGGTCTAGTGGATAAGACTTGTTACTCTGGATAAGGTCTAAAATTATCAATACTTTATCAGCCATAGCTTGAGCCATGTCTATTTTACTTAGTGCTTCAGATATAAGCTTATCCTTCTTTGCCATTATTTCTTATTTAATTCAATTGTTTTAGTCTTTTCTTTGTCAGCCATAGACTCATCAACCATCTTTCTAATATCCTTGAAGTCGAATGATATGTTTTTCATTGAATCGTCATTCAATGCGCCACCGACATCACCGTTATGATGATAAATTTCAGTTAAAACTTTAGCAATGTCTATTTTCTTTGATATTGCCTTATCTTTCATGGATAGGTAATCATTGATAGCCTTTGCATACTTTGCCCTAGCATCCATCGGTTCATCAACTAAGTTTGATGATGTTGATAGCTTATTAATCTCGTTCTGAGCTTGTATAATCTGTTCGTCAGCTAGATTGTATGCGTTCTGCAATAAATCCCTTATGTTATTAACGTCATTAATCTCAATTTTAAGCTTTGCCATTCTAACTATTTAATAAATTAAATTTAACTTCATAGTAACGGTTTTTGAATTTCTTCAGTGATTCCCTTACTTCTTTCGACGAAAGTCTAGTCGTTTCCTTTAAATACATAATGGCAGAACTTTTGTTGAATTTATTACTGCCCATTTGAGCAAATAAATCTTCCCAGTCCTTGATTAATTCCGATAATGCTTTCCCAATCTTAATATCATTCTCAGTAATTGATAAGTCATCTTTTTTGCTAATCGCTGTTGATATGTCAGAAACTGTCTTGCTTGTCAAGTCCTTTATGAAATTCTCTGAATTTGAACTGTCTGTATAAGAATATTGAATATTGTCACTTATCGTATTCTGCGCAGAACTATTTGGATTGTCAACCGAATCATAACGCTGTTGATGCTTGTTGAATTGGTTGATTTTGTAGATTAAATAATTTTTACAGATAGTTCCACAGTATGAGTATGCTTTGAAATTCTTTTCAGGTTTAAATGAATATATCTTCGTCATCAAGAAAGACATTGTGTCATCGAATGTTTCTTGAAATTCTTCCTCTTGCACGTACAATGAATATCTTCTTATAATTGACTCTATCATTGTCGTGAATGCTGGTTTAAGTATTGTGTTGAAGATTCTGTTTCTTTCCTCTTCACTATCTGTTGTTATGTAATCGGCAACAGCCTTTTCTTGTTCCTCTGCGAAATAATTCTTTGACTTTGGTTTCCTACCTCTCTTAGCCATTATGTTGGTGTAATATCTTTTTTAACTTATTAATATCATTTATTGTTTTTTCATTTAAGAATATATCTTCTTTATCATGTGAATAATAAATCAGATTAATTCCATTTTTATCGCAAGCTTGTTTTTTTCGCAAGTCTCGTTCTCTTATTTTTGTGAACGTTTCTTCACCTCCGAAGAAAGAATAAGGTCTAAAATGCTGCCGACCTTGACATTCAATTCCAATATTGAGATTTGGAAGATAGAAATCTAATTTTAGTCTTCCTAAATCATTATTTGAATATTGCTTTATGAAGGTTATTGAGTTTTCTGTTAATAACTTTTCTACTTCCCTTTCTAATAAACTCTTATTACAATTAGGGCAACCATGCATATTTAGATGGTCATTCGGTCTTATTGAAAAATAATCGTTGCAATTATTACAATATATATCGACTTTTGTGTGTGAATCTATATAGTTTACTTTATCATATCCGAATTCATTTTTTGTGAAACGTTTCTTTGCTTCTTTAATGAATGATTCTGCGTCATAAACAGGTTTACTGCATAGCTTACAACCTTCTCCGTTCCAATGTTTTGAAGCCATCTGTGAAAACCAACCATGTTTGTTACAGCATATTGATATTTTGCTATGTGAACCGTGATAATTTGATAAGTCATAACTATATTTATCTCCATGTGCGATTTTACATCTTTTCAAACATTCTTCCTTTGTTATCTCTTTTGATTTTGAGCGTTTAATCTTTGCACATTCTCCACATTCTTGACCATTTAGAAAGTTGTACATGTTTATTGAAAATTTTCCATGTACCTTGCATATTGCTGTTGTTTTATAATTGTTTTCTTTGTTTCCTATATATGTTAGGGAATAATCATATTTGTCTCCGTGAACTTTCTTTAATTTATCAATAAATTCACATTGTGTCATATTATAAAAAAGATAAATGGCATCAACATCAATATCTGACATTGATGCCATTTATGCAATCATTATCTATTATTCTTCGCTATCCTCTTCTTGTTTCTTATATATATAATAAGAAGGTTCCTTTTCTTCCTTGAAGAAGTAATCTCTCTTTGCAAGGTCAAACCACCATTTGATTTCATCTTGAGTAATTTCTTTCTTGTATGTTTCTGTAAGAGAACCGTTTCTGCCTAATGTATGATTATATCCTACCTTAGGGATGACATATATCTTTTTAGAGTTATTTGTTGCCCTAAGCATCCACTCATACCAGAATGTTACTTTAATATGTGGTTTCAATCCTCCGATTTCTTTCCAATCCTTTGTGTTGAATACACTTCCTGTTGCATAGAAGTCATAATAAGCTTGCAATGCATCCAAATCAATGTATCCCAATTCATTAGAGAATGCAGAAGCCCATGGAGCTTCGTTTCCGAAACCAATATAACCATTATTATTGAAATCAGTTATATCTTCCAAAGGCATAAACACACTAACTTCTGGCTTATATTTAATTTCTTTCTTTACATTATTAAACCAAATTGAAGTATATGTATCATCGAACTCTAATATTGAGAACCATTCCGTTCCAACTGATTCGACAGCAGAGTTTACCAATTCTTGAAAAGAATCACCTTCCGCAGTTGTAATTACATTACCCTTTATTGATGATGTGTCAGTGCCTTTCTTGCAAGATATTAAAACTTCAAAATCATTTGGTACTGATGATAATGCCTTATCAAGTAATTCAAGGTTCTTATCATTTAAGTCGTTCATAGGTACTATAATTGTAATATTACTCATTTCTTTTGATTTAATCTTTGTCATTTATTTCACTTGAATTTACTTGTGTCATTAGTTCTTCCATATCTTTCTTTCTCTTTTGCAATATATTATTGACAAAATCCAATATTTGTTTCTTTGTATTGTCCTTTGTCAATGTTGATAGGATTTTGTCTGACTCCTCTTTTAGAACAGTTGGAACATTATCTGTTATCCAAGAGCGAACTACACTTGCAATCTGCTTATGAAGCACACTAAAATCATTGAACCAAACACAGCAGTTAGGCATTGTGTCATTTTCAGACTTTGCCCAATCCAAATCAGATGAAGGTATCTTACACATTACGATAGAGCCACTTTTCATCGCTTCTAAGGCACTGTAACATACGCTAGCAGTATCATCTACAACAATAGTAATCGCAGCGTCTCTGAGAGCTTTTGAGAAGTCTTCCTTTGGCAAGTTTCTAAGCTCCTTGAATGAAACCCACTTGAACATAGGATATTTCCAATAGAAAGGCTTTACGATTTTCTTTATGTCTGATTGGTCTTTGCAAACCAAATTTATTGTCATTCTCTTAGGCTCTTCCGTTGTACCAAACATATCTGAGACAAATGGTGATACCTTTGTAAGATTGACATATGGGAACACCTCATGCAACTTGTTTGCTTGACAATCTGAGTTTGTGATGCCTTCCAAAATTCCAAAATCACCCCACTGTGCTGAATATGGCATTTGCTCTACTATATAGTCATAGTTTTGCAAAATAGCAACTCTTTTGCAAGGCAAGTTCCTTGTTTGGTTCATAACTTGAGAGAAGATTTCTGGAATAAAAAGAATATCAGATGGTGATGTTCCTACATCTCCCTTGTTGACATTAAAGTGTGGAAGCTCAGAGTATTCCTTTCCCAACCAAGATTCAACACCAACAAATTCATCCTCTGTATGCAGCATTGAAACATTATATCCCTCATCTTTTAAAATTAAAGCCAAATTATATATGTATTCGAGACTGCCACTAGGAGCACCTTTAGTGTCAATTACAAAAAAATACAGTCTGTTCTCTTTTT
>NFYZ01012481.1_pt1 | contig 18483 bp, 17 predicted proteins | sample 1092561 | NCBI WGS metagenome assembly NFYZ01 (sample SAMN03609887, study PRJNA323583) | gut metagenome | isolation source: feces | host: Rattus norvegicus | place: Malaysia | collected 2013 | reverse complement strand
ATTAATATCATAGGAATTCTAATAAACCAAAGCCTTCCAATAGCCATTGCCATTGAATATTTAGTGTGGCCTGAACCCTGAAAAACACCTTGGAATATACTAAACATTCCCATTAATGGCATGGAGTATGATATATATCTTAAATAACTAATACCTTGTTTTATTACCTCTGGATCATCTTTAGTTCTAATGAAAAAATCTATAATTTCTTTATCCTTCAATAACATAAAAATACAACCTACTATAGAAACTGACAATACTATTATAGAAGACTTTTTAAAGGCTTCCTTTGCTCTTACTCCCTGTTCAGCACCTAAATTTTGACCTATTATTGATGTGAGAGCTGCACCTATACCCATAGGCGGTTGCATTATTAAAGAAGTTATTCTATTAACCATTCCGAAGGCAGCCATAGTTGATGTACCGTAAGAAGCTATAAAACTATTTAAAACAACAAAACCTAAGGCCGCACCTGATTGCCCGATACTTGCTGGCAATCCTACTTTGATTATTTTATTTACAATAGCTTTATTAATTTTAAAATCTTTAAAATTTGGTCTGATTTCACTAGTTGAAAATTTTAATATATATATTATACCGAAAACAGCAAGTACGGCTTGAGATATTATTGTTGCTATAGCTGCGCCTGCTACTCCCATATTCAAATTAAATATAAATATTGGATCTAATATAACATTGAGAATGGCACTTATTGCACTAAGTATTGTTGGAGCTAAAGTATTCCCTTGTGCATTCATAACAGAATTAAAGTTAAAAAACATAAATACAAAAGGAAATCCTAAAAAGGAAATACGTAAATAAATATTACCGTATTCAGCTAAATCTCCAGTTCCCCCCATTAGTTTTATAATAAAGGGACTTAGAAAATAACCTGCGATAGCAAAAACAATAGAAATGATTAAAGAAATTGCAATTAATTGACTAGCATATTCATCTGCTTCATCGTATTTTGATGCTCCAACTAATTGAGATAATATTGAAGTACCTGCTACAGAAACACCTATACCTATAGATATAAACAAAAAAATTACAGGCCATACAAAAGATGTAGAAGCAAACTGAACTGATCCAAGTTTACTAACCCAGATACCATCTACTAAATTGTATAAAGTCTGAATTAAATTATTTACCATTAAAGGAAGTGAAAGTGTTAGTATAACCTTATACATATCTCCACTTAATATTAATTTTTTTCGTTCCTGTTCCTTCATCAATACATCACCCTAATTAAAATATTTAAATATATTCCACAATATATATTGTATCACGTATATAAAAAATAATAAAGTACTTAGGGCCTCTAAATAAAAAATAGCGAATAAAATCTATCTTCGCTATTTTTTTCTTTCTTAATAATTTTTTATTCACTTATTCACCAAGTAACTCAATTAGCTTTTCTTCAATGAAATCAATAAAAGGTAGTTCTCCTATAGTTACTTTTCCTTCTTCATATAAATCTGGTTTAACTCTAAAGAAATTAATTATCAATTTATTTTCTTTAATTAGATATTCTTCATCTGTAGACGGTATAAACAAAACTTCTACTTCCTCATATTTAGGATTTTCAATCTTTGTATTTACTTTATCAATTAAAGAATCTAAATTTAAGGTTTTTACAGGAGTTATCATCATATCTGTATATTCCAAATCTTCTAACATCCACATATTATTATTCCAAAATTTCCTAGCCTTACGAGATTTACTGTTTAAAGGCTCACTATTAGATATACAACTTAATACTTTTCTTGCTTCTTCTTCATTAAATTCTTCATCATAAATGTACTTCATTTCTGGTCTATTTGCTACATCTATTATATAAGCCTCTCCTACTTTACCTCTTTCACTAGTCACTTGCCAGTAGTAATGTAGCATTTCAACCATGTCAAATTTCTTTTCTATTGTCTTTATCATAGGTTCTCCTCCTTTTATATCTTCAGTATATAACATTGTTAATTATATCATGAAATTAGAGTTAAGCTACAACTTTTATAACTGCTTTAATTATTTCTATTTCATCTTTTTCAATATCTATGGATGTCCATTCTCCAAACAAAATATTATTTTCAATTTTTAGATATTTAAGAAGGTCTTTCTCACTAATATCAATATTTTTATTTACCAAAATCTTTATATTATTTACTCTCCTTAAACTATTTTTCTCTGCTAACCTTAAAAGAGCAGAATAAATATTTTCATATAAAATAGAATTATTCATTTTAATGCCTCCATATATAATTTAATATAGTCGTTCTATTTTATATAGGTATTCATCTAATAATAAAATATTCTTAACATAGATAAATTTTATTCACTTATAAATTAGCTTAATTTAATCTTTATTTGTACCTAAAAAGCTATGCACCTAACAAAGGTACATAGCTTTTTATCATCACTATATATTAATTCAAATATATCCCTCCGTTGGAATTACCCAAATCAGGTTCACAGGGTCAGAAATAACATTTCTATCTCAGCCTATAAATATAAGCACCCCTAAATTTATATTCATTTATAAATAAGTCCTAACTTGTCCTATTGAGTTAAAAGGTCTATAGTACTAAACAAATTACCTGATAATGCATTTAATAAATCATCATCCATCACTATTAACCATTCATTTTCTTTTTTCTCTAAATTAATTTTAACATTCTGTGTAACTGTTTCTAAATCCTCTTTATTTAATATATTTTTAAATTTATCCATCATTCGTTTTTCAAGCTCTTCTTCGTCTATTTCTCCTTCTTCATCCATAAACTCCATTAAAGTCATCATAAAGGAATCTCCAAAAACCTCATAAAATACTTTCTCAAGATCTGGTGCTGTTATTTTTGCTTCAACTTTTGCCTTATCACCATCAACTTCTGAATCAGACAGTTCATATTCTATCTTACTAAAGATATTATTACTAATTTCATCTAATAATTCTTCACTTTCTTCATCTAAATCATTGTCTTCATCAGCACCTGAACCTCCATCTACCAGATACTTCTCTGATTCCTCAAGCTCACCTTTTTTTACTGTTTCTAAATAAGCCTCTACAGTTTCTTTGGGATCAGGACCACTACAACCAGTAATGCTAATTAATAAAATTGCAATTAAAATAATTGATAACGTTTTTTTATTCCTCAACCATACCCCTCCTTTTTTTGACACTTATAGATTGATTATAACATAAATATCTAAAAACGGCTAATCTTAGGACTAAATTAATATCAGCTAAAAAAATGTTCTATCTCCTCTTTGTTTTTATGAAAGAACTTAAAAAATAAAATTACAATCAAAACAATTAAAAAGCATTTTCTGTTCTAAAGTTTAAATTAGTATTTATAAAATTAAGGGAATCATGATGATTCCCTTAATCGATTCACTCATTATCTTCTAATTTTCCAACCTAATGCAATCATTACTGCACCTATTAAGCTTACTAAAACCCACGGGGTAGCTACACTACCAGTCTTAGGTAAACTTTCATTCACACCTGCTTCTTCTTTATGCTCCTCTTTTTCTTTTAATTTTTCTATACCTTCCTGTTTTTCTGATTTCTCTGGTTCTTCTTGTTGTTCCAGTTGTTCTGGTTGTCCTGGTTCTTGTGGTTCTTTTGAGTCCTTTGATTTATCTACTTTGGCCCCTTCTTTAACTACCACCTTTAAACTTGCTTCCGGCTTTTCTCCTGTCATACCATAGGGTAAATCATATACACCTTTAAATCTATATTCTCCTATTTTATCAGCATTATATACTTCATTTATCCACGTAACATCAACTTCCTTTTTATCTCCATTGTTCAAATTCAATATTATTTTTTCTGGTAGCTTTATTTCTTCTATTTCTGTTCCAATATTCACTTTTATTGACTCTATTTCTTCTACTGATTCTGCATCTAGCATAATAATTCTAAAGTGATCTGAAACGTCAAACCATTTATTTTCTTCATTTACTGTGTAAACATGAACTTTGTTATCATCGTTTCCATGTCCTGTATTATCTTTAAAAGCATTTGGAGCAATCTTTTTCACTTCTTTTATTATAGTCACTGTAGTCAATTCATTGTTTATAAATGAATAATTATCTAATGCTATCCCTTCTATATCTTCAGAAAACATTGCAGAAATCATCTTATTATTAGCAAAAGCATGGTTCCCTATCTTTTTCAAAGTTCCAGGAAAATCTATATACCTTATTTCATTATTACTAAAAGCATAAGTATCTATTTCCTTTACACCTTCTGGAATGATTACTCTTGCTATTTCATTATTCTGGAAAGCACTTTGTCCTATTATTAATCCATCTAAACTTTCTGGAATTATCAAACTAGTCAATCCCATGTTTTCAAATGATTCTCCAGCAATATGTGTTATTGTTTCTCCATTTTTATTTTCTTTAGGTAAAACTAAATCTTTATCTCTTTTTAATTTTTCTTTTCCAGCTTCAGAGAATCCCGTTATAATTGTTCCTTCATAAGTAAAGTCTTTTATTTCCCATATATTATCTTCTGGATTTTCCACTTTTTCTTTTACAATTATCTTTCCAACTACCTCTAATTTTGTTTCTGGTTCTGATTGAATTACTCCCCTTGGAAGTTCAAATGTTCCTATTGCTTCATATTCTCCTGTCTTATTTCCATCATATTCATCAAGTATCCATGATAACTCTACTTCATGTTCTTTATCATTTGAATCTATTATATAGGTTTTTGTTGCTAATTTATTCATTACTATTGTTTTGGCTGTTCCACTTTCTACTACTACTGGTGCTACTTTTCCTATTGATTTCAATTTTACTTCCTCTACTATTTCTTTTTTCTTGCATTCAACAATTATTTCATTTACCCTATCTTCTAAATTAACTTTTATTAAGTTTTTATCTTTTAATTCATATTCATTATCTTCATATCTAGGAACTATTTCTACATCTTTATCTCCTATGTGAAAGTATTCCTCAGTCTCTGGATATTTCCATGTTTCTTCTTCTTTTAAAACTTTATCTTCAAATTTATATCTAATAGTAAGTTTTGCAGGATTAATTACATGATGTCTAGATTCTTGCAGATTATTCAAATTCTTATATTCAGGCGTATATAAATGAATAATACCATCATAACCTATATTCTTAGCAAAAGCATTTTCATGAAGTTCATTCACACTACTTGGAAGTTCTACATCTGTTAAATCATTGCCGTTAAATGCACCCTTGCCTATTTTTTCCACACCTTCCTCAATAATTACTGAATGTAAATAATCATCATGCCAAGTATTCCAAAATGCATTTTCTCCTACAACTTTAACATTACCTGGAATAGTTACTGAAGTTATCTTATTTCTAGCAAATGCTCTCTTTCCTAACTCCTCTACAGATTTGGGAATTTCTATAGATTTAAAATCATTGTTATTAAATCCAGATAAATACTTTATAGTACTAGGAAGTTTTACCTCAGTCAATTGATTATCACTAAATGCTAAATCACATATTTTAGTTACACCTTCTGGAATTGTAACAGTAGTTAAATTATTAAAACCAAAAGCTGTTTCTATGGTTTCTAAACTATTGGAAAGTTTCAAAGAACTTATCTCATTAAAAGTAAATCCACCACCTTCTACTTTTGTGACACTATTAGGTATTACTAGTGATTCTAGTTTATTACTATTAAACGCTAACATTTTAATAGTGACAACACTATTAGGTATATCTATCTTAGTCAAACAGTTATAACGAAAGGCCTCTTCTCCTATAGTTGTAACTGTCTCTGGTATCACTACAGAATTTATACCTATCTCAGGATTCTGTTTAGTGCTCTCTTTCCCTAAAAAAGCCTTGTCTCCTATCTCTATTATTGACTCTCCAAATTCATTTACCTTAGGTAGAACTACATGCTTATTTTTTTTAAATTTTTCCTTTCCAATCTCAGAAAATCCAGTTACACTTGTTCCTTCATATGTAAAATCTTCTACTTCCCAAAATTCATCCTCTGGAAACTCTGGTTTTTCTGGTTCTTCTGGTTTTTCCTCTTTTAAAGCTTTTATAACTTTATTAATTGCTTCCACTACTTCATTTACTTCTTCTAATGTAGCCATAGATTTGGTGTTTAATTCTTCTGCCTCTTTAATAGCTTCCTGCAACATCTGTATCTTTTCTTTTGATTTCCCATCTTTTTCTACTCTCTTAGCATTTTCTATAGCTTCTATTAATTTAGAATACCTTAGATTGATATTATAATTTTTATCAAAAGCCTTGTTACCAATATTTTCAACACTCTTAGGAATAGTTACCAATGATAATTTATTACCATTAAATGCTGACATACCTATCCATTTAACACCTTCTGGTATTGTTACTGAGGTTAATTCATTGTTAAAAAACGCTCCAGTTGGTATATTATCTAAAGTTTCTGGTATTTTCACATTGATTATATTATTATTAAAAAAAGCCATATTCCCCATTTCCATTAAAGTATGGGGTAGTTCAATTGATGTTAAACTATTCATAGCAAACGCCTGCATTCCTATAGATTTTATGGTATCTGGAATAACTATAGAATTTAGATTCTTGCCTCTAAATGCATTTGCTCCAATTGCTGTAACAGTTTCCCCATTAATTTTATCTGGAATAACTACATCTTTTGTAGTTCCACTGTATCCAGTAATTATGCCATTATTAAATTCAAAATCAGACCCTGGATTTACTTGTCGTTCCTCAGCAAATACTGGTACAGAAAATACAATTGAAAAAATCATCATAAACGCGAGAAAAAATGATAGAAACTTATTTATATTCTTTCCATATTTACTATTAACTCTGTTCATTTAAGTCACTCTCCTTAATAAATTGTTATTATAAATCAGCCTAAACAAATTTCCTTTAGTGTCACCTTCTGATTACATATAATAGATTCTAAAATATTCTTTATTAGTTGATATATGTAAAAGGTTGAAATCAGAAAGCCGTCGACTAAAATTCATATCTAGTAGAGACCAATGGAAATCCTAATATAGACCAAGTTTGCAAAATATAGACTACAAAAATCCCTACTTTTTAAGTAGATCTCAAAAAACATTTACTTGTACATTTACATTGACATTGTAACACAATCTAATTATATAATTAAATTCATTTTATTTATGCATATGAAAACCTTATAGATATATTTGATAGATTTTTATCATTCAAAAGTTCAAATATAATTTAATAACATAAGAAAAGTCTTACAAAGCATCTAATATTAATCCTCAAGTATATCCTTTGCCTCAGATAATCTTTGCATAGCTGTTATAAACACCAATACTGCGTATATTATTGTAAATAGACTTAATTTACCACTAAATAGTATCATTAATGTAAACATAATAAATCCTTCTGTTCTTTCCATAATACCAGCTTGATAGTAAAAGGATTTATTACCTTTTTTTTCAGAAAGAGCACCTACAGTTAAAAAAATAGTCATTGAAATGATTATTGAACATGATAAGAATATTAAATGGATTCTTGAATCTGTATATCTTAATCCTAAGCCTATTATTACAGAAATTTCCACTATCCTATCAAAAGTTATATCCATAACTGTTCCCCAATCTGTAGTATCTTTTTGTCGTCGAGCAATTTCTCCATCTACTGCATCTAAAAGCCCAGATACCCAAAGAACTACTACAGCCATTACAGCTTTGTCAAAATAGACAAATACTCCTGATAATATACCAATAATAAAGGCTAATTTAGTAATTTGATTTGCTGTAAAATTTAATTTGATAAAAAAGTCTGCAACATTTATAATTAGAGGATTTATATACTTTCTCCCATAAGTATCTAACATTTATAATCTCCTTTTATATCCATTTTTTATATGTTTCAAGTCATAAAAATTAGTTGTAGTATCATTAAACCAAATAATCTTTTAAAAGATCATCCATAAAACCTATTTGTAGATATTCTTTTACTTTATTAAAAGTATCCATATTCTTAATTTCTTTGTTTGGATCATGATATTCTATATATGCATATGCACACCAAGACAATGCTCTTAAGTATAAATATGGATTATACATATAGACTCTATCTCTAATATTTCTATCTTCTCCTCCTAAACCATCTATGTATTCTTTAAAAAAGCTTTCTTCTTCTTCCTTACTTAATAAATAATTAGCCTTCCACAAAGTAGTCGTAGGCGCTAAAAATTGAGTTAAATCTTGACAAGGATCACTAATAACCGGTTTCTCCCAGTCTATTAGATAATTCCCATTATCGCCTATAATAAAATTATGAGAATTAACCTCTGTATTATTTATTACATGCCATTTATTTTCAATAAAATATTTTTCCTTTGCTTTGTTCTTTATAGCCCAATTAAGAAATCTATCAAAATATCTTTTTAATTCTATATTTACAATAGATGAATCCCAAAATTTATCTAATAGTCTTTCTGCTTCTTTAACTCTCTCTGTAAAAATATTTGACTCTAGAATAAAGTCATCATTTTTTATTTTATTTAAGTCAATAGAGTGTATTTTAGAAAATATTTTTCCTGCTTTTTTAAGGTCTTTATTATACTCTAATGGTCTTCCTTCTAAAAATTCCATTATTAGAATTCCATAATCAAAGTAATTCTTAGTATCATCTACGTAATATACTTTCGGCGTAACACCAGATACCTCTAATGATTTTAATGCACCATATTCATACTTTATTTGATTTTCTAATTCTAATTGACTTCCAGTATTAACTCTAAAAACATTTTTACTTAAATTAGATTCTAGAATAAAATTTATATTATACTCTCCTTGAGCTAAAAATGAAACATTATAATCTTCTCCAACATTAATATTTAAAACATTTTTATCCCTATATTTGTTAATATATTCATTAATTTCATTGATTAGATTGTCTTTAAGCATAATGAATCCACTCCATATTTTGAATATATTCCAAGGTGTTTTGTGGAATAATCATATTTTTATTATTCTTTTCTATTTCTTCAGCAAACTTTAATAAGTCTTCTTTTGTATCAATATCCATATGCTTAGTAGCTAAACCTACTGAAAGCCCTTCCTTATTTGCTATATCAACAGTCCTTTCAAGAACAGATTTTTTACCCCATTTTAAATCATTATCAAATATTACAGAATATAATTTTTTCATACCAACCAAATAATATCCTCCATCAAAACTCGGTCCTAAACAAATATCATTCTCTTCTAATAAATCAAAGGCCTTATACATGTCATCTGGTTGAATATTAGGTATATCGGAGCCTATTAATATTACCGATTCATATCCTTTGTCTAAAACTTCCCCCATAGCATTTCTCATTTTTTCACCTAAGTCTCCTCCCTTTTGGGGAAAGGTTTTAATATAGTTTGGAATTATATCCCCAATAATGTGAAGAGAATCTTCCGGTGTATAGGTAAGGTATATATCTACATCATCTTCCAAATAATTGAATAGATTAAATAAATCTAATAAAAAAGCCTTATGAATTTCTGCACATTCAATTCCTGTTAATATATCCATTAGTCTAGTTTTTGTCTTGCCGGGTATTGGTATCCTAGTCATAAGAATTAAAGCATTCACTTATCTCACCTCTCTATATATCTGATTTAGTTTTGAAGGTGGTGTTCCTAATATATACAATAATTGTATCTTTTTCATAAGAAAAAAAGTCTTTAGTTGACCACCAGAGTTGAACCTTCTAGCTGATGTGCCAATTTTAGATTCTGTCATTTTAGTCTTCCCTAGTTTATGAAGTCTTCTAGAAAAGTCCAAGTCTTCCATAAGCTCCATATCCTTATATCCATTCATATCTTCAAATACATCTTTTCTTACAAATATACCTTGATCTCCAAAAAACAAACGAAAACATTTAGCTCTTATATTTGATGTCTTAGCAATAAACTTCATAAATAAGGTATCTAAATCATAGAAATATAACTGAAATCCTCCACCGATATATCCATCATCAATAGTATTTTTTATGCTGTTTAAAGAATCTACAGATGCTTTAGAATCAGAATGAAAAAACCATAATATATTTCCCTTTGCTATTTGGGCACCACAATTCATCTGTCTTGCCCTTCCCTTAGGACTATTTATTACAGTACAATACTTTTTTGCAATTTCAACTGTATTATCGGTACTACCACCGTCTACAACTATAATTTCTTTATCTCCTTCTAGCTTACTCAGCTGATCTAAAGTCTTTTCTATTGTTCTTTCTTCATTTAAAATTGGTATAATTATAGAAATCATATTAATGGCTCCTTATTTTTAAAAAATATTACCTTGTCATAATCTATTAAAATAGAAACTTCATCTCCTGGTTCAAATATTGTATTAGAGTTAGATATTGACTTCAATTCAATATTTCCTATTTTAACTGTATAATATATTCTATCTCCTGCATATCTCTTTACTATTACCTTACCTATTATATTTGTCTCACTCAGTGGTAATAATTTTATTTCTTCAGGTTTTATCATAGCCTTTACATTCTTTTCATTAAGAACATCAGTTTTAATTTTAAAAATATTACTTATAAAATACCCATCTATTATATTACCTTTAATGTAGTTTTTTTCACCAAGAAAATTTGCTACTTCTGGACAACATGGCTTTTCATATAATTCTAAAGGTGTACCGGATTGTTTTATTTTTCCCTCTAACATAACTGCTATTTTATCTGAAGTCATCAAAGCCTCCTCTTTATCATGAGTGACTAATACAGTTGTAATATTAAGCTTTCTTTGTAAGTTTAATATAAAATCTCTCATATCTTCCCTAAGCTTCCTATCCAAATTAGAAAATGGTTCATCAAGAAGAAGTACCTCTGGCTCTATGGCTAATGCTCTAGCTAAAGCAACTCTTTGTTTCTGACCTCCAGACAATTCATGAGGCATTCTTTTTTCATATCCTTCTAATTGGACTAATCCTAACATTTTTTGAACCTGTTTTCTTATTATTTCTTTATCTACCTTTGCCATTTTAAGACCAAAACCAATATTATCTTCTACATTTAAATGAGGAAATAATAGATAATCTTGAAATACTATTACAGCTCCCCTTTTCTCTACTGGAACCTTTAATACAGAACTACCTTCAAGCAATATATCTCCTTCATCTGGATTTAACAAACCAGCAATAATTTTTAAAGTTGTAGTTTTCCCACATCCAGAGGGTCCAAGTAAAGATATTAACTTCCCTTCTGGAACTATGAGATTAATATTATCTAATACCTTTTTTTTGTCAAAGCTTTTAGATATATTTTGCAAATCAATTCTAGACATATAAATACTCCTTTAACTTAAATTCATTTAAACTAGCCAAAAAAGAAATTTCCACTTTTATAAAAATGTCTAATAGCTTTTTCCATTATACCTAAACATATAAGAGTGGCTAAAATAAATACAATACTATAAACGGCCCCCATCATTCTATCTCCACTTTGAATAAAGGGAAACATAATCATAGAAAATGTTACAATTTTTCCTCCACCAATTAAAAGTGTTAAAAAATATTGACTAAAAGACACTATAAAAACCATACTACCTGCTGAAACTATTCCTGGTGCTATTAAGGGTAAAGTTACATGAATAAAGGTTTGTAATGGACTAGCCCCTAATACCTTAGCTTGCATATCTAATGAATCTCCTACTATTTCAAAGACATTTTGTAGTATTCTTACGCTATATGGAATACAAGGAATTAGATGAATTAGAACAACACCTTGGAAGGTATTTGCAAGACCTACTTTTAAAAAGGAAAGATGTATCCCCATAGCTATTGCAACAGTAGGAACTATTACTGGTGCAAATATTAAAAGTTCTACTACCTTTTTACCTTTAAAATCATATACTCCTAAAGCCTTTCCAGCCGGAATGCTTATTATTAAAGCAATAATAGTTACGACTAAAGACAACCAAATGCTACTTAAAAGTGTTTCTAATGACCTACTAGAAGGATTAAAAAAATGTTTCCATCCTCTTAGTCCAAATTCTTTTGGCATTAAATTTGGCCAAGGCCAATTTTTAGTGAAACTCCAGATAACAATGACTATAAGGGGCAACACTAAAAATATTAGGAAAATATAAGCTATTATTTTAAATATAAATGAATTTTTGTTATCCATATAATCACCCCTTATATTCAGAAATTAACTCAAAGGTTTTTTGATAAAGCCCTACTAAAATAAAAGATAAAAATGTCAGTATCATATTTATAACCATAGCATAAGGTCTATTAGTTAAATCAGGATTACTATATTCTATAAAAGCTTTAACAGATAATGCTTTTGGAGATGTAGGTCCCAAAAGAAAAGGCACCTCATAGGCTCCAAAAGAAAATGCAAATATTATTATAAAAGCTGACAATACTGATGGCATTATTAATGGAAGAAATACATGAAAAAACACCTGTCTATTAGTAGCCCCAAGATTCAGGGCTACTTCAGAAAGATTATAACTTAAATTGCCTAAAATTGTATAAGTAACCATAGCCACAAAAGGTACCTCCTTCCACAGGTAAGCTATGATTATTCCAACTCCATTCTTCTCATAGAGAAGGGATGGAAATTGAAAGGGCTCCTTTATTAAACCAATAAAATATAAAATTCTAGGAAGTATTCCATTTTGAACTAATATATTATATACAAGTAATACAGCCACAATATGAGGTACTATGATGGGAAACTTATACATAGAGTCTATAGTTTTTCTCTTACTATTAACCCTGAATATAGAATAAGATAAAAGTATTCCTAATACTACAGCAATTACTGAAGAAACTATTGATATATAAAAACTAAAGCCTAAAGAAGATAAAAAATCTTTACTTGTTAACACTTCTTTATAATACTTCAGTGTAAATCCATTAAGTCCTATAGCTTTGAAATGACCTAAGCTTTGAATAAATCCCATAATTAAACCTGTAACAAATATTCCTAATATAATAATCATAATAGGAGTTATTAAAATATAGGGTTTTATTTTATCTTTCAATACTAATCACTCTCGCCTGGAATAGTTTCCATCCAAATTTTTTCTATAATAGGTACTAAATCAGCTGGCATTTCTGGTATCCTATGTTCTGCTAATACATCTTGAGGAAGAGTTGCTTTACCTAGATCTACTGATTCTAAAATTTCTTTTTCTTCACCACTTAATTTATTATTGTCCACAACTGGTAAATCTCCCCAATTTTCAGGCACATACTTTGATGCTTGAACTTCAGCATTTAATATATAATCTATAGCTGCCATAGCTCCAGCTTTATTCTGTGCATTAAAAGGTATCCCTATAAAATGAGTGTTTCCTACAGTTCCTTTATCAAATACAAAAGTTTTTGTAGAATCTGGATACTCTCCTGTAACTATTTTTCCTGAAGGAGAATTAGGATTGTAAGTCATAGTCATTACTACTTCTCCATCTGCATACATATTATCTAATAATGCAGAGTCAGCTGGATAAGTTTTTCCTTCCTTCCATAAATAAGGTTTTAATTCTTTTAAATAATCTATTGCAGGTTTAATAGCTTCTCTTACTGTTTCTTCGTCTGCTTCCATGTCCATAAATTGTTCATAACCGACTATGTCACATATAATATTTCTTACAAATACAGAACCTGTAAAATCAGGTAATGCAGGATAAGTAAATTTGCCAGGGTTTTCTTTAGCCCAATCTAATAATTCTTCATGACCCTTAGGAGGTTCCTCTACTTTCTCACTATCACATACCAACACAAATTGAGCTTTTCCATAAGGAGATTCATAACCTTCTACAGGATAACCAAAGTCATATTTAACTTCAACAGAATCCACATCTAAATATTTTTCAAAGTTTGGAAGCTTGTCTGTAAAAGGACCAAATAATAAGTCGTTTTCTTTTGCAGTAAAAAAGTTTTCCCCATTTATCCAAACCATATCTATATCTCCATCTTTTGCATCTACTTGCTTCTCATTTAATAATTTATTTAGTATCTCATCTATATCCATACCTACTCTATTAAGGGTTATATCATATTCTTCTTTAAGCTTGTCTGCTAAATATCCGTCAACCCAAGAATTATATTGTTGACTACCACCCCAACCATAAAAATTAACAGTAGTCCCTTTTGCAGCTTCTAATATTTCATCCCAATCTTTTTCTAATACATCTTCATCATTTATTTCTTTTTTCCCACAACCAACTAAATTTAATGCTAAAATTCCTATTAATAAAAGTATTAAACTATTTTTGAACATCTTTCTCTTCACTTTCAATCCCTCCTATGTCTTTTGTTGAAAATTTCTTCTTTAACCACAGAGATACAACTGTAAGTAATACTAATAGACCTATGGAAATATAAAAGCTAGTACTACCTACAGCAGTAGATTTATCTCCTACATTGGTATATACAATCATTCCTGGTAATGCTCCTATTGCAGTAGCCAATAAGAAATCTTTATATTTTATATCTGATAGTCCAGCACTATAACTCACTACTTTAAAAGGAAAAAGAGGTACAAGTCTAAGGAGTAATATTATAATAAATCCATTTTTCTCAGATTGTTCTCTAAACAAAACTAAATCCTTTTTTATAATTTTCTTAACTGCATTTTGTCCTAGATTTCTAGAAATGTAAAAAGCCACAGTGCCCCCAATTAAAGAACCCAATAAAGTTAATAGTGTTCCTTTATACAAACCAAAAATCATTCCTCCAGCCATAACCATTACAGAGTCTGGAAATAAAAGAAGAGGAAGTATAGCAAGTATTCCTAAATAAATTATAGGAGCCCATACCCCAAAAGATTTTACATATTCTTTCATTTCATTAGCCCCATAGCCTTTGAAGATATTAAATTTATTCAGAATAAAAATTATTACCCCTATTATAATAAAAGCAAATACATATTTTAATACTCCTTGTCTTGATTTTTCCATTTTATCTTTGCCCTTCCCTTATACCTATTTATCCATTTACCTATAAAACTTACATCTTTTTGATTAAAGCTTTCATATATTTCCTCATGGAATAATAAATCTAGAACATGAAAGGATTTTTTACCTCCACTTTTCATAGACTGAACACATTCTTCACAATAGGTTATTATATGCTCTTCTTCTAATTCAGTAGCTCTTTTCTTCTTTTGACCTAAAGCTATGGATTCGTTAGCTAAAAAAACCATCCCCCCTGCTCCACAGCAAAGAGTTTCTTCTCCAGAAAACTCATTTTCTTTATACTTAAGCCCTATTCCATCTAAAATATTTCTAATGGAATTGTGAGTCTTTCTTTCATCTCTTGTAGGGCATGGATCATGTATAGAAAAAGTTAGTTCAACATTTTCCCCTTTCCCTTTTACATTTTTAGGAACTCCAACTTCTGATATAACATCCCATAGAGATATTACTTTCACATCCTCGCTAGTATCTTTTATAGTATTAAAACAATTAGGGCAGGCTGTTATTACTCGTTTCACATTATTTCTTTCGAAATCTTCCTTTATTATGTCATAATATTTAATAAACCTTTTTTCATCTCCCATAAATAAAGTTGGTTTACCACAACATTTTATATAAATTCCCATACCAGGTATATTATCTTTTAAATATTCATAGGTTTTCTCAACTATTTTAGGGCTATAAGCCATTAAGCTACAGCCGGGAAAAAAGATAATATCAGAATTATTATTCATACCTTTTATATCTGTGCTAAATAGTTTGGAGAAACTATTTTTTTGATGAAATTTTATCGATGCATAACCTAATTCTTTAGGAGGTTCTCCATTTGATTCTTTAATAATATTATTTCTCAACTGGAAAAATAACTTTTTTAAGTCCACATCTTTAGGACAAACTTTTGTACAATAACCACAAAGTAAACATGAATAAGGCAGTTTGTAATCTACTTTTCCTTCTCCTACCAATTCCCCTAATAATTCTTTTGGAGAATCACAAAACTCATCTAGCATAGGACAGCCTTTCATACATAGTTTACAGCCTATACATTTCTCATACTCTATGTTGATTCTATCTAAGATTCTTTTTTCAATATTAATCTTTTCCATATTTTCACCCTTATCAAGCTAAAAGGATTGTCTCTACTAGAAACAACCCTTTTTTATTAAATTACTGATTCTTTTCAGCAGTTTTCATCTTCGTTTCTTTTTCGGCAGTTCTATCATTGTAAATTTTCTTCATTAAGAATATTAAAGCACTTAATGAAAATAGAATTAGAAGTCCAGTTACAAATTTTTTTACTCCTCCTGTAAGCATTCCTCCAACATAAGAATAGATCAAAGTTGCAGGAAGTTGTCCTAATCCTGTAGCCCAGAAAAATGACCCAAAACTCATAGGGGTAAGACCTGCTGCATAACTTACAATATCAAAAGATATGAAAGGTAATAATCTTGCTATAAGAATTGCATAATCACCGTATCTTTCAAAAAACTTTTCTATTTCATTGAGTGCAAATTTACTAGTTAGCTTTTCTGCTGCCTTTCTTCCATAAATTCGCGAAATATAAAAACATAAAGCTGCCCCTGCCATTGCGCTAGTCCAGGATAATATTGCCCCTTTTACCCAACCAAATAAACCAGCGTTTGCAAATGTTATTAAAAATGCTGGAAGAGGCGCAGCTATTGACTGAAATATCATTAAAAAGAAAGATATAACTGGTGCCCATATTCCAAAAGATAGTATATACTCTTTTACTGCTTCCACATCTAAAAGACTAAATAAATAGACAATGTTTTTAATTCCATTTCTAACTGGTGTTACAAATATACATATTAATGCAACTACCACAAGAACACCTATTTTAACCCATGCAGATTTACTTAACTTTCTCAATCTTATCAATCGCCTTTCTTAAATTTACTTTAATCTTCTAAAAGTTCATCATATGGCCAACCTTCTTGGCCTTTTTCTAATATATAAAGACGATCTTCTTTTATACCTTTTTCTACTAAGTATTTATGAGTATTTTCAGCTCCACCACCACCACGAGGGCATATTATTATTATCTTATCTTCTGATTCTTCAAGAGTAGGTAGAACTTCATCTAACTTTGCTTTGCCTTCATCATCATCTGCAGGGAAAGCATAAGTTGCTATAGCTCCTTTAATATGGTGTTTGTCCCAATCTTCTTCAGGTTGAATATCTAATAATATAATATCTTCATCTTTTTCAATAAAATCTTTTATTTCTTCTGCAGTATGATATTTAAATTCACCAGCAACTCCATCCCCTTCTTTTTTTCCACAGCCTGTCATTAATAGTGTCAATGTTAACAATGCAATTACTGCTACAGTAAATTTTTTCATTTTATACATCTCTCCTTTTAATTATTCTAATTCAAGCTCTGGGCTCCCAGCCCATGCATGAAAACTTGCATCAAAGTTTTGTACATTATCATATCCTAACATAGTTAAGACTATCTGCATATGAGCTGAACGAATACCCGCTGTACAATATGTAACTATTTCATCATCTTTATTAACTCCATTTTCTTCAAGTATAGCTTTAATTTCTTCTGGATTTTTTATTGTGCCATTTTTCTCTAAAAAGCTATTAAATGGTATATTTATTGCTCCTGGTAAATGTCCACCTCTTACTTCTCCGTACTTTGTCGCTCCTTCATACTCATCTTTTTCTCTTACATCTATAATAACTACATCGTCTACTTTATTAATTAGTTCTTCAGTTTCTATATTTGTTTTAGAGTCTAACTCTTTTACTTCAAAATTTGTAGACGTTGGTTCTACTGGTTCCTTTGATACTTCATAGCCTTCTGATTTCCAATAGTCCCATCCACCGTCTAAGAATTTTGTATTATTCAATCCTGCTCTTCTAAGCATCCATACAATTCTTCCATCTTCTCCCCAACCTTTTTTTGTGTTGGTATAAACTACTATCTCTTTATCCTCGTCTATTCCAATTTCAGAAAACCTTTGGGATAAAGCATCTGGCTCAAGGACTGTTCCCCAGTTTAGATCTTCCCCTGGAGTTCCATCAATATCAGCAAACTGTTGCCATATAACAGCTATCGCACCTGGTATATGTCCCTTATCATAAGCTTCTTGACCCCTAGCATCTAATATTAATAAATTTTCCTTCTCCATGTTTTCCTTTAACCATTCAGCATCTACAATATATGTATCGTCTTCAAATTTAATATTTTCTTCTATATTCTTATTAAGATCTTTAACCTCATTTGTTCCTGCATCTTTTGAACATCCAATTAAAGAAAGAGACAATACTAATACTAATATCATAATTAAACTTAATCTTTTTCTATTACTTTCCTTCATGAACTAGCCTCCTTTTTTATAGTATAGTGTTAAATATTTACCTAGCATATGAATTATAACACAGAGCAAAGTATACTTATAATTGAAAATATTAATAGCTTTTTTAAAGTTATTAGTATCCTTTATAGGTTGTAAAAACATAAAATAGCTATCGGGAAAAAGCAAGTTTTAATTCCTTAAGCCTAAAATAAAGAGTG
>NFYZ01011306.1_pt1 | contig 18826 bp, 15 predicted proteins | sample 1092561 | NCBI WGS metagenome assembly NFYZ01 (sample SAMN03609887, study PRJNA323583) | gut metagenome | isolation source: feces | host: Rattus norvegicus | place: Malaysia | collected 2013 | reverse complement strand
AGCTGAAATTTTAAATAAGTTAGAGCAGCTTACTATACGTACTAACCAAGTTACTGATGTCACTGCTATTACCACTGGTAATATCTTACTACTTGAGTTAGACAATGATGAGACTAATGAAAATAACGTTATCGAAGGTGAACAACACCTCGTTAATGTTACCGGTGGAAGGTTCCTTATCCGTCCTAAGGGTGGTTCCTTCTATAAAGACAGTGTAACTGTGTATCATCCTGGTTCTACCACTACTTTAAAGGAAGGTAGAGATTACTACATCATCGGCATGAACCAAGCTAAGACTAAGGCTACTACTTCTATCCATCCGGTGTATGATTTTATTCTGCTAGCTACACCTATTTCTGATACAGTAGAAGTGAGTTATCATGCTTACGGTGGTGATCCTACTATTGATAACTATGAGCAGCTTTTAGTTAGTATCCAAAATGTTATTCAGTACCTTAATGAAAGTGGTACTTTAACTACTTCTTCTTTAGGTAGTACTGATGTTGTTCAGACCCTTATTCAGCGTATTGAAAAGTTGGAGGCAGACATGCGTCGATTGCAGGGTACTCCTGCTTATGGAGATATTACCTCCGGTAAATGTATCTTAATGAAGTTGTTCTCTGAACAACCTGGTTTACACTGGTACACTATTGCTACTCTCTATAACACGAATGGTTCCGACATGGCTCCTTGTACCGCTGACACCTTCGTGTTTCGTTTACAGTCTCAGATCTCTCATTTCCAGTTTACAGTAGCTGTCTCTGTGGATACCAATAATATCTCAGGAGATAGATTAAATGTAAATGTTATCTCTGAGAACTATCCAAGAGGTTATACTCCATTTACCGATTATGAGAATATTGATAAGATTATTAAACCTCAGATCCGTGCAGTGTGGAACTCTCAGAGCACTGTTTCCGGTGTGATGTTACAGTTAGGTTTCGAGCTTAAGGGTATGATGGAGGAGACTGTAGCTATTGAGGATATGAGTGGTCATGAGTCCTGCTGGAAGTTAGTAGAAGAAACTGCTAAAGTTACTACCCCTCAAGATGATTTATTCTTATTACCTGATGGACTCTCCACCTGGTCTTCTACTAATGAAAACTCCTTCGCTGAATCTATGCTCGTTCCGTTTAAGAACGGTCATTTGATCTGGGCTGGTAGTGAACCGCTTAATCGTCCAGTAGACGGATGGTTATACTTAGATTTAAAGACAGAAGATCTTTTATTGGACACTCAGACAGATATTAGACGTTTCACTAAGTTGCGTCTAGATATCGAGGAAGTCGAGGGGTTACAGTTCCCGGTAGATATCTGTTTTAATAGTGGTACGACTTCACTCAAGGGTCACGCTTCATTTACTCACCAGAACGAACCGGTGTATGTAAATGCTGAGATGACTCAAGATGAGGAAGATGGCAGTATTTCACTGCGTCTCAACTGGGACGTAACCGCAGGTGCTACTTCTAATGAATTAGATCTTAAAGATTTAGTAGTCTACTGCTAAAAATAAAATTAAATGCATAGACGACGTACTACCAACCTCCGTGGTGGAGGTTGGTAGTACTTATGTGAGAAAATGTTCTCTTTTTAGTTAATCGTCATAGCGGCGATGAGCACGTTCTAACTCACGACGGCGTCCACGACCCTTGTTAGTCTTGTTGTAAGGACGAAGAGTGAACTCAGGATGAGCTTCTAACAGAGCTGCCATGTCACTGCCAAAAGCACTCATCTTGCGGGGCTTAGAAGTCTTAAAGGAAGTATCACGCGCTGACTTCTGAGAACGACGCTCAGGGCGGTCAGTCTTTTCTTTGCGAGGTTTAACGACATTCTCAGTGACGGTTAGTCCTTCGGTATCGAACTTAAGGGTCACTAAACGGACACTGTTAGTGATCTCATTACGGTAAGAGAACTGAATAGTGTCATTCAGGTTGAGGATGATAGCTGTAGGGCAGCATGCGATAGGACGACGCTCACCTTCGGCAAGATGGTGAACAGTGTTATCCTGATAGCAGATACCGGAGTTAAGAGCGTGATTCTGATGAAGATCACGGATGTTTAACAATCTCATAGCTCCGATAGGGTGGTTGCTCTTCAGATAGACTAAGCAGTGATCGGTATCCTTCTCTTCCTCAGCAGGGATGGCTACAAGATCGGTGATAGCGTTGGTGGTCTCTGCGATGTGAGCAGTGACGTTGGTGACAACAGCACCTTCAGTACCGTTGGTTACCTTTAAGTACTTACGATGAAGAGGAGTGCCTTCTTCATCAGTAGGACGGATGTTGAAGTAACCTAAGGAGATACCGTAAAGAGTACGATACTTGGCAGGAAAGGATTCCAGTTTCATTTCCTTGGAGATGGAGATGTAATTGTCAACTTCTATGTCGTGAGGATCGACGACGAAAACTCGCATGATAGATGTTCCTTTAAATGAGAGGTAAATGTAAAAGAGGTCGAAGAACTTGAACAGGAGGGAGTTGTCCGGTTCAAGTCATAGTTGAGAATATTTTCTCATTCAGATAATATATAAATGTATTTTGTACGAACTATTCAGTCTCTGTCATGGTTTGACGTAAATTTCATAATTGCATCGGGAGTATATATGGACGAAATTTTAGACTTTCCAGGTTATACTCACATCTATAGTAACGTAGGAGCTTACCAGCTTACTCCGGAGAACAGAAAAGTTATATGTCTTGCTCTACTGCATGAACTGTGGGAAGGGAAGTTAGCTTATCTATCCTACACCGGCCCTACAATAGCAGAACCTAATGCTTCTATCGTCTTCCGTTATATGGATGATACTACTGATAGAACTTTAAATGGCGGAGATTATCTCGTTCTGCTACCTACTGAAAGATATGTGAGTATGTCTGAAGCAGAATTTGAGAAGTTCTACCAATCATCAGGAGAAACATTCCCTCCTGCTACTGATCCTCTAGTTGATTATGCTGAAGTTGATGTCGCTGTACTTATGGAATAAATTTATTTTGGGAGATCGTTATGGCTTACGAAAAGACTACCTGGAAACCAAAGGATAAGATCACCTCTGCGAATCTCAATAAGATCGAGGACGCTCTTGTTGCTCTCGATGCTGCTAATACCGATAACGAAGCAACATTTGAGTGCATGACTAACACTATCAACACTCAGAGTTCTGATATCGGTGAACTGAAGACTGGCACAGATAAAGTTGTTGCCCAAATTAAAGAGATGCGACAGACAGTAGCTAAGTTAGTAAAGCAGGTAGAAGAATTACAGTGGAAGGACGCAGAGGAAATCGTCGTCGATTCCGGTAATGCTACTGTTAATAAGCCAGAGGCTAATGTAGTGATCTCTAGCTCTTCTACTATTCCTCAGAATGCGTCTGTAACTGCTAAAGCTATCCGGGTTAAGGATGTCACAGTAGCTTCAGCTCGTATGGCGCTTACTGGTACCGATAGTGTAGCAATGACTGGTGTTACCACTTCCGGTGATTTACCAAAGGCTACTTCTAATGCTGCTTGGTCTATCAACACCAATGGTGAAGTCAAGATCGATAGCTCTAACTTTGGACAGACTGGTTACAACTGCATCGAGATCGGTCTGACCGCCACTAGCCCTAAGAGGGTTACTATTTCCGATATCAACTTTACCGCTGCATTGACCAATAATGCCATCCTGATCTTCGATACTGCCGACGAAGCTGTTATTGATATTAAGAACTGCACCTTTACCAGTGTTTCTAATGCCATTCGTCTTTCCAATCGAAGCAATGTTAGATGTACATTAAACATTACCAACTGTCATATTGAGAAATGGGATAGCGATCCTATTTGGGCAGGTATGTTGATCCTTGAGGATTACACAGGTAAGACAGCTGAACAGAATAAAACAGATAATCGTTTCGGGCCAGATAAGATCACGGTTAATATCACCAACTGTACTCATGGGTCTGATAGAACTAAGATCTCTATTCCTGAAGATGGTTCAATAGGTGATATCTGTGGCACTAATGACGCTATGACTCAGGTTATCTATATTTACAATGATAAAGAGGGCTCGGTCGCTTACTCGGAAGATAGATATCCTGTCATCAACATCTCTTAAGGGAATTCGTCTATGTTTGCAAACCTAGAAATGATCGAAGACTATACGTCTGAAGATGAAATTCCACAGGATATAGAAACTCAAGACGACACTGCGATTATTGAGGATATTGAAGATGACGCGATTGAGCGTTCTGAGATGCTCATGAAGTCACGGACACTGAGTCACTACGCAGTAGAGATAGAGAATACTGTTCATCAGCTATTTGCTATTCAGTCTATTCTGCAGAATAATCCGCAAGATAAAACAGTACGATTACTCTACCCCAATATCGTTCCAGGCTGTGAGGGTTTAGGAAATGTTCTTAAAACTATCTGGTCTTGGATCGTGAAGTTAGTTGAGAAGATCGGTAACTTCTTTAAAAATATCTTCCTTAAGATATTTGGCGATAATAGTAAGAGTGAAAAAGCTAAAGCTACTGTTGATCAAGCGGCTGAGAAAGCTAAAGCAAAAGCCGCTAAGAGTGACGACAAACAGAAAGAAGAGAATAAGGCTGATGAACAACAGAAGATGTCAGGTTCTCTCATCCATATTGCCGATCCTAAAGCCGTGATCAAGTACTGCGAAGAGTTAAATGCCTGGACTCATACTGTTAATATTGGCAACATTACTTCCTTAGCTCAGAGTGTATTACAGAGTGCTTTAAACAATACCAGTAACGAGGAGTTGGAGCTTATCGAGCAGAAGACTCAACCAGTTATTGTAGAACTTAAGAAGCACGATTTGAAGCTGCGTCAGATTAAAGCTGAAGTCAAACGCACTGTTGAAACTAAAGAAGCATTGATCTCCATGATTGATGACATTGCTAAAGCAGCTTCCTTAGTACAGCAGCACGCTCTTAAGCTTAAGACATGGAAGAGTCAATTAACTACTTTATCGCAGATCAATAATTCGCTTGGTAGTTTGAGCAAACGTTGGTTAAGTGAGGATTTCACTATGACTGTAACTGACGGTAACAAAATCTATCGTCGTAAGGTACTTTCTAAAAATGCCTTAAACACGGTGAAGGCTATTCAGTCACACGTTAACTCATTCTTGGAAGTCGTAAATAGCTTAGAGTTGTTCACAGAGTGGCTTAGCCGTTCTATGTATACTGCAACTTTAGCCAAATACGGCAGTTAATCTAATCCGGTCATTGATAAATTGAGGAAAGTTTAATGGATTATGCATTTATGGAGGAGCAGATCTCCGGTGAACCAGTAACTGACGCAGGAGACGTAGCACCTCAGGAAGAGATTCTCGACACAAATAAGATTGCAGAGATCGATGCAGAGATGAGTGCTATGTATAGACAACAAGTATATGCACTGCACCTATTTGTGCAATGTACTCGTGCTCAGTCTGTACTCCAGCGTTATGGCGATACCGACGTTTTGCGAGAAATGTTAGGTACTTCGTGTGATCGTTCGGTGTTCTCGACCGAATCTTTTGTGATGGGTTTAGAAGGAATCATCAGTCGTATCTTAGGTCAGATCTGGGACATGCTAACAAGACGTATTCACTTTGCTTATATGCTTGTTTCTACTATTGTTTCAGTTATGCGTGGAGCTAAAAGTTCCTTAGAGACGATGTATAAACTTTACCCGAAAATCGATCTGTTCTCAGACGATATACTAAGTGTCCATCTTCTGGTTATCGATCCACCTGAGGTTCGCAAAGCTAAGATTGATGCTATCCAGGCTTGTGCGAAAGCTACTCCAGATGCGATCGCTGCATTGAAGAATAGTTCTAATTCTGATATTCCTGAATCGGTGTTGAGCGCCATCAAGTCCTTATCGGCCCTTAATTTTATCAAGTTCGGTGATAACTACGAGATTGATTGGTTAAGCGCATACGGGATGTTAAAGAAGCATTGGGATAGTAGTGAGCTTACTGCGTTATCCGCCTCTGGATACGGTGATACTTGGGATAAATGCCGTGAGGTGCTTTGCGATGAGATTAAGGCGGTACTTGACACAGCTGAGTCTCTTCAAAATCCACAGATCATGGATGAATTGAAAAAGCTAGAAGCCGCTTCTCGTCAGAATGCCGTTTCTACTAGTGATGAACAAGTAGACGAAGCTAATGCTCAAAAATTGATTGCTAAGACTAATGCTTGCACAGCAGTTATTGAAGGAGGCTCTCGCGTTTGGTCTTGGTTTGCATGGTGGGATGTATTTGCTGTCGGTCTTAGACTCTTTACTGAACTCGGTTACTTAGACAGTATCGAGTCCTTTATTGTAAAACAAGTCATGAGAGTGTTACGAGCACTTGGCCGTGCGTTGAAATCCGTTATCAGCTAAATACGAGTTAAAGGAGTGGGCACATGAATGATGTTAAAGGACTTACTGTTCCTATTTTTAAATCACAGCTAGAAGCTGTCGAGTATCGGCGTAATCTACGGCAAAAAGAAGCTTTACTTCAGTCTTCCTGCTACCTGTTAGAGAAGATGCGTCGTGCTAAGGAATTACTTGATTCTGAAGGTGATACCGATATTCTTCGTAGCTTATTAGGAGTCTCTCTTGATCGTTACGAGGTATCCGTTGAAAGTTTACGATATAATATCGACAAAACTATCTCTTTAGCCCATTCCGTTAAGTAACAGATAATAAAGGATATTTAACTCATATGGATCTTAAATTTATGGCAGCGCAACTGGAAGAGGCAGAACTTCCCGTTGTCGAGAATGATGATACCGGTGTTCTAGTAACTCCAGAAGAAGATACTGCAACCTCTACAGCAGAGATTATTGCAGAGGAAGAGCAGATTGAACTCTACTGTCAATCTCTTAGTGCTATGATGGAAGAAATTTATTGTGTTAACGACACCATTACTCTCTATGGTGATAGTGGCGCTCGTATGGCTTCTCGTCTCTTTCCAAATGCACCTGTAGATATGTTAGTGACAGGCCAGGAAGGGTTTAAAGAAATCTTAAAGTCAATCTGGGACTATATCTGTAAGCTCTGGCAAAGAGTCGTAGGTTTTTTATCCAAAGTATTCTCACGTATTTTCAGCATACGCAATGCTGCTGAGGAGTGGGATAAGCAGTATGACGAATGGCTTAAGGTTTTTAGCTATATCTATCGCTACCGCAAATACTATTACTCCAGTGATGGTCACGGTAGAGGTTCTAGTTCTAGTTCTACGGACGATTCAAACGTCATTGAAGTTTATGACCCGAAAGATGTTAAGACATACGCTAAATTTTTACAGGCTAGATTACAGAGTAAGTTCGCCCTCAATGATTTACCAGCACCAGCTCGGCAATTATTAGAATTACTTAAGTCTAATAATCAATCTAGTGACAGTGTTTTGAAGGACGTAGAAAATCTACGTGCTATAGTGCAAATTATTCATGAGTCTGCTAAAGAAGCGAAATCGATAAACGCAGAAAAGTTGCATAAGATCAAGAAAACACGTTTTGTTCTCACTAGTGCTACTTTAGAGCAATTGAATAATGATCTTCGACCTCTGATTGGAGTTCAGTTACGTATTATGTGTTGGCAATCTGATTGCGACAGGGTAACTTCTCTTGCTAAGGAAATTACAGACCAGGCTTCTAAACTCGCTCGTGCTACCGGTAGTGATGAGGAAGTGAAGACTGCTCGTTCGATCTCCAGTGCTTCTACCGAGATTGTGAGAATGATGACTACTGTCGTAAGTCAGGTGGGAGTTGCATTTACTAATGTAAACTCGATCATCGATAGCTACATCAAACCAATTCGTGCTATTGCCAATAAGATCTTGGAGCGTTCCGGTCAGGCATCCTAGACCTAAAATTACTACTGATGGATAACACAGGAGGATACCTTACGGTATCCTCCTGTGTTCTACTGTTATTTATCGTTAAAGTACATGTCGATCACATCTTGTTCCATCTTCGGTAGGATACGGTTAAGTACTCCCATGAAGTTTTGACTCAAGGTGATACGACGGCTAACACTATCGTTACTGAAGAGCACGTCTAACTCAGTACCATCTTCAGAGTAAATAGGTCTCTGAGATACAGAAGAGATAGTCGCTTTAAGCTGGTTGGACAGCACGACTTTATCACCTACTTTCGATGTCTCAGTTTCACGAATATAGAAGGTCAAGACAACGGTATTAGGATCATACTGAACGCCATTGTACTTTAGACCATCAGACAATACTTCATTAGGAGGATAGTCCTCTTCATCTTCAGTACCTGCGGTTAATTTAGCAGCACGATTTTGTTCAGCGATCGCACTTCTTACGACAGATGCTAAACTCTCATGCATCTCACTGATGGAACATCCGTAGTGAGCTTCGATCTTAACGATCTCTCCACCGTATTTAGCTTCGGGGATACGACGATTAAGTTCACCAAGTAAGTTCTGAGTTTCTTCAGAGACGTTGTCGAATAGAGTATCTCCTAGACCAGGATCTTCCTCAAAAATCATCAGGTGATCTAAAGTACCTACATGGTCTCCCACTTTAACGCACTTATACACCATACTGTTCTTCTTCAGGATCACACTACGAGTATTAGTAGGCTCAATAGAGAGTTTTTCTGCTAATCGTTGTGAAATCAGAAGAGCGTCTTCAAGGTTTACATCCATCTCAAGGAGAGCGACGTTAGCCATAACACCAGTAGACATGTCTAATTGGCCAGATCTCTTATCGCGATTGAAGAAACCTTTATTGTAAGTGACGACGTCACCTTTCTTAAGTTTCTGTCCTACTTTGACGACATGTTCCAAATGGTGAGTAGCGAAAAATCCTTGGAAAGGAACGTATCGTTCACCATAAGGGAATACCGCACGACTACCATCTTTATATTCGACAGTGACAAGTTTAGTCTTCTCGTCGATGTTAGTAATAATACCGTCTTGCTCAGAGATACCGGCAAAGATCTTACTACATCTGTGTGCGACAACTCTCTCGTACCCAGTTCTGACTCTATTCGGGTCTGTCTGTACTGTAGGAGTCCAGTGCGAGCTCTGAATAGAGATAAAGTTCCAGACTGATACACCCTCGGTTTCCCGATATTTATTAGGGGATTAGACTATATCTTTACCCAATTCTAGGGTACCCTCCACTTCGAGCTATATAAGCCCTACGTCTCTCGACTAGTCGTTGAGCCTTCTCCTGTTCGGAGCTTGGTTGCGATAGGCTAGTTTACTACACTAGCTCGGTTGTCCACATATCACATCAGTTTTTGAGCATATCGCACTTAGGCTTGTTTCATCCTTATGCTGTAGCCTGATGAGCTTGAGGAGTTCCCCGCAGTTCAGAGGGTTTTCAACATATATTTCTATATGAAGGCACGAACTAAATTTATGCGTTTACTGTCATCTTGAGCAGCAAATGGGAATACAAGAGAATATACACTTAGAATATTAGCAGGTTGTGGGTCAACGGTTTCACCCAGCATACCTTCAGTATTAGTAATGGCAGGATCTAAGCTTAACTGAGCGTTGATACCTACCTTGTTATTGTCTACCGTAGCCTCTGAGATAACACCGACATCGTCCTTAGCGTAACGACGATCATTGACCACGAAGGATTCACTAGTACGACCACCGATACCAGCATAAGTCATGTAAGACTGTTCCTTGATATCTTGCAGAGGGTTAGGACTCTCACTAGGTACCATGGAAGCATTCTGAGTGATACGCAAGTACACAGCATCTGGGTTGATACTGAACTTGTTCGCTCTACCTCTCTTACTCTGATAAGCTGCGAATTGGCGGCTCATCTCGTTATAGAGGACAGCATTAAACTGTTCATAACCACGGATACGGTGATTGACACGAGACGATGGAACTCTATAGTCGATCGTAGTCAACATCTCGGAGGCACGTATCAACAGATCTCTCACGTTAGTGGGTTCATGCATCGACCTCAGGATCGAATAAGTCATATTGTCCACGAAAAGATCGTAGAAACTATCGATACCCTTGAGGTAGTTAATCGACATTCCCTTATCTAGCAGAAGCTGATAGTAGATATCCTTAGACTCGAACTCACTCATCTCGTAAGATGTCAGATCGTAAGAATCTAAACCAGATACGATCAGCGAGTTCTTGAGAGGATAGCGGTTGAACCAGAGAGTCTTATCTAAGAAGCGGATAGCAATGTCACCTGGTTTAGGAGTATATTTCCTCTCCTCGGTAAGATCTTCTAAGCCGATTACCTCGAAGCTCTCATTACCGGTAGCAGTAGGAGCTAGTGCTAACTGAGCAACACCGACTACTGGTAACAGTTGGTAACCGAGCTTACGCAACTTAGGGTTGATTGCATCACACCACTTCTCGGTGAACTCTGCAATGAAATCCCAGGCTTTCATCCTACCAAATCTACCGGAAGCTTTTTCGAAGAGATAACCACCAGTTTCAAAGAATTTAAGGAACTGGATTTCCTTCTTGACCCACTTCTGTCCGTAACCACGCAGGTTGGCCTCGATCTCGTCACGCACAACAGCGTTCCTTGATCCTTTAAAAAATTCGACATAAGTATCCTTAAGGATTTTCACAGCTTGGTTACGGCGTTCTGGAGTATCGTTCTGAGTTACCTTCTCAGATGGATAGGCGGGCAACTTCTTGAGAGCAGAAATAGTCTTAACGTCCGGTGAAACAGTATACTTACCGTTACGGTAGTAACGATTTCTACAATACTCAATTATTTCTTCTTGGAAGTAATGGTAAATTGCAGGAGAAGGTTTGTCGAACGAAGTATAAGGATGATCATCAAAGCTTCCGAAACGTTTATCTGCTAAAAGCTCTTTAGTGTCGACATCGAAGATCTGTATCTGAGTAACATCAGCCCGACTAGGTGACATGTCTAAGGTATAAATAACTTTGAAATTACCAGAGAACTTACGTTGGTTGTTATCCCAGAGACCTTCTTGACCAGCTATTGGTTCGTGGAGTTCAACGGTATCTGAAGAAGTTGGATATTTAACGATATCAACTACCTTACCTTCATGCAGCTGTTTCTTGTACTCTTGAGAAGTGATCTTGACTCTGGAGCCATCGGTGTATTCAACCTCACGGATGTATTCTTCGTCGACAGTTAATTTCTTAACATCCTTATCACGCAGGAAGTGACGTTTATCGCCAACAGCTGTTAGGAACTCATCTACTGGAGTCTCCTGTTCCCAGAACGGACGAATGATATCTCTATCGACTACACGAGAAGTTAAGATGCTACGGTATTCATCTATCCAAGCTTGAGTGATATTTTCGATAGCGTCCTCTTGAGTACGATAAGGGCCATGAACACCCTGATGCATATCCCAAGATGAATCTAACCAATACCAACTATCATTAGCACGAGCTAAGACACAGGCATAATCTTCACGATCAGTCTGGATAAAGACGAAAGTACTTACGATCTTCTGAGTGAAGCACAGATATGAAACAGCTAGTGCTGCATCTAAATAAGATCCAATAGGGGTCTCAAAGAACTTAGTCGGAGACTTAATCATTGCTAAAGAGCGCTTAGTCATCTTGAACGATGATACAATGTTCTTTAAGCGAGTGATATCACTGTCATCGTCACGGTTGACTAAGTTAAAGGTAGTCTCCTCTTCAGCTAGAGCTTCCATACTCGGGATAGAGAAATCTTCAGTACCAACATCTGCACTCTCAGCGACGATAGTCTTAGTTCTACCTTCAGTAACGGTATAGTTGATACCAAGGTAGTCTAGGGTATTCCTCAGACCGTACCGATACGCCAACATAAAGATCACAGGAAGCTGTTTATCCAGGATCTTAATAGTGACATATTCGGTCAGCTGTTTAGGCTTAACTCCTTCCTTAAGAGATAATTTTAATACATCCCATAAAGTAGGATAAGGGTTATCAGGTACTTCGCCACCTGTGTTCTTAACAGCGGTTACTTCATTAAAGTTATTAACGAACAACCACAAGTTCTTATCGTGACCACAGTAAGTACCGTAGTTCTTCTCAAGTACTTGGAGTTTATCCTCATCTCCATAGGCAGCTTGGAAGTGTTCTAATCGTTTTGGATAATCGAAAAATAAACTAATCTCGTTTCCATCAGCTGTATTAAAGTCAACTTGTTTATAGCGTTCTGCTAAGCAAGCATATTCATAAGACAGAGGGAACTCATGTAAAATGCAAGTACCGAAGGTGATGTGAGCGTTAGACTTACTAGTATCGTTGATAAGTCCATCGACAAAACCGAAATAACTGTGAGCTTTAGTAACATTACGCATCACACGGGTCTTGTTGTAATTAGAACTTAAGCTAACTTCTAAATCGTTGATCTTAACGATAGGTAAGGTGATGCGCTGTTTCTTCAGCACCTTCTGGATACCGTCGATCTTAACTCTACCATCACGACTGACGGTAGGTATACGGAACTTAACTACTGACTTTTTACCAGCAACATCCTCATATTGTAGGGAGTAATCAGTATAGTTATTTAACTCAGTAACTACCTTATTCGACTTAGCTCCAATTAAGAACACACCGTTCTTCTGGAAGGAAGTAATAACTCCCACTAAGTGTTTAAGGTTAGTCTTTTTCATGTAGGCTTGATCGTAAGCTTGAAGACTACTCTTCAAGCCGCTCTGGTCAGGTAAATCTATACCTAAGATCTCGTTAGTCAGAACGTTATCGTCGATACTTAAATCAGTATCTTCAGTTAGAATATCTTCTAACTTACGACCTTCTAAGGTAACAGTCTTATACTTCGTCGCTAAGACCTTAGCACGGTTCTTCTGAGCAGGAGTCAAGAACTCTACGTCATCGATGAACTGTTCTGCTTCCGTATCCAGTTCTTTAACCCAATCTGCAGTTGAAGTATCTACCTTAACAGGATTTGTCTCCTTAGAGGAGTTGGTATCAACCTTAGGTTTAGTAACTGGAGTAGTCTTGGTCTTAGCAGGTTCTGAAGTTTTCTTAGGAGCTTGCGGAGTAACTGCTTTAACATTAGACGCAACTCCTTTAACCGAAGATACATTTGGTAGGATCTTATTAGTTGGTAAAATCTTAGCAGCTTTCTCGATGATGGATTCTTCTTTTTCCTCATCAAGAATAGCGTTATCAACGACGTTGGTTTTACTATCCTTATTCAGGATATAAGCAGCTGGAGTATCCTCTTCCTCGGTTTCAGGAGTAACTGGCTCTTCCTCAATGAAGATTTCTTTAAAGGCAGCTTTCGCGTCATCGCTAGCATCTTCATCAACTCGCCCTGCTAAGCTGAGCATATTCATCTGATTTAAGATCTTGATGTATGCTCTGTTCTTAGAGTTGAGTTCGGTAAGATCCTGTAAGTTGTAGATAACGAACTTATCACGGATCTGTAAAATGAGGTTGATCTTACTTAGATCTTCCTCTGGTATTTGACGGAAGATAGAAGTAGTAGCACTATCCCACATGAAGTTAGCTAGATGCATCATTGTGATATAGTGCCAGTTTTCAGGATGCTTAACCGTAGTCTGGCTAAGGTTATCTCTACTTCTTAAAAACTCAGAACGAGCGAATACTTCTTCTCCCCAAGGTACGAGGATATACTGCTGCTTGTTTAAGAACATCAGTTCATGAGCAGTATTTAAGATAGAAGTCCACAGTAACTGTGTCTTCCTAAAGTATTGAAGTCGACCTAAGAACTTAGTTCTCAGTACCGGGTTATGGTTGATAACGATCAGTGACTCCATCTTAGTAGGAAGATCTTGAAGAGTACTGCAGTACTTGAACTTGTCACCATAGTGACTACGAAACTTCATAAATACCGAAGGGAGTCCACTTGGACGATAAATGAACTTATCGTTAAAACTGATAGGGCCTTCTACTTGTGGAGCTCTAACGTGATAGATCCATTTACGTAAACTCTCGTTCCGTAAGAAGATGTTCTCATCTACTCTAGGAATGTCCTGATGATCTTCAGGATAACTAACATCATCCAGGAGATGTAAGATAGAACCGGTAGGGAGTTCCAGTTTATCGGTTAAGGTGAAAATACGACTAGCGAAGTGGTTGATACGGAAGACGTTATAAGTACGCTTGAACCTTACAGGGTCAAAACGTTCAGTACCTGCCTCCAAGTCTTGAGCGTCCAGCTCACGGTTAAGTCGATCATACTCACCCCAGATGAGGTTATACTCCTCTGGAGTAGTCTGATCTAAAAAATATGTCATAGGTTATCTCCATCTGGTGATGTAGGATAAGTACGCTATATCGTGGTTTTATAGCTTTAGGCGATAGAGTTGCAGCAACAGGATGATGAATACTATAGCAGATGCTGTACCCCACACTATCTTAGCTGCTTGGGTATAAGTATCCCAAGCATAAACAACACGAGCTATCATCAGTGCTTCAGTAACGATGATCAGTAAAGTTATGACAAAATCTAATTTAGTACGGGATGTTCTCAGAGGGTTGTGTCTCATATATTTATCTCCTCTATGGTTCCCTACATATGCAGAGAGTACATATGCCTTACTTACAAGAACTCACTATTTTCATACTTGGTATAAATTTCCTGTTAGTAACATTATTAGTCTTAGTGTTCGTTATAGAACAACATGGAGACGGATGGGTAAAAGTATATTGCACAGGTGTAGTAGTTGCTATACTGGTTATAGGTTATATTAGCACTACTCCCTGATACTCTACATAGATCTTTTATACTCCCCGGTTCATCCGTGAGGATGACCGGGTGTAGTTCTATAACTTATTTTAGATGTAATAAACAGGTCTATCCATGACGGATAGACCTGATAATAAGGTATTCAGGATTTAGACAATGAAGGATGTCTGTGGACTATTTTAGTAGTCCTTTTCAGGCTTGATGCCTAATTTCTCGTAGATCTCACGAGCTGCTACTACCTTCTGGTCTAAGCCCATGGTCTCGGCTAAATCTTCCAGTTCCTCATCAGAACGGCAAGCACGGAACTTGTTCTTCCACATCCAGCCCTCAGCAATGGTGTTCTGCTTGTGCATACCAGCAGTAACGGTGAACTTGATGAACTGGTTGAAATCTAAGTTTAGGATAACGGTAGAGCCATCCTCGGCATGACCTTGCCAAGCAGTAGCGAAGGTATCAGTAGTAGCGATATCAGAAGAACCTAAACCAAAAGTAGAAGTCTCAGTACCTGCCTTCTCCTCTAAAGTAGAAGCAGCTGAGGAACCGGCGACAGCTTGTGCTAATTGTCTCTGCAGCTGAGCGATGGTGTTATTAGCAACTAACAGAGCCATTTCATTCTGAGTAGAGAAGTTCTGTTGATCATCGTTCTTATAGGAGAAGTGATACTTAGTAGTAGCACCCTCTTTATCTGCATAGTCAAAATCAAAACCATTTAAAATATTAGCAGAGGTTACATAGTCTACCTTAGCAGTATACTCGGCGATAGTCTCCGCAAATGTAGGATAAGGAGGGTAAACATCCTCACGGGTGATGTTCATGCTAAAAGCCATGATTATTTAGCCTCCGACTTAATTTCACCAAGTACAGTAACAGTAGCAGACTGATCGTGATCCCAGTTAAAAGTGATCTTACCTGCAGCAGTACCAACTAAGACTTGAGCATGTTCCAGCTCCTTGTTGATCTCTTCCTTAGTTCCAGAGATCTGCTTAGTCTTACCGGAGTTGATAACAGTATCAGGTTCTCCAGTTAAACCTTTAACACTACAGTTCTCAGGAGTGAATTTAACTGTCCAAGTACCTTTAACAGTATCACCGGTAAATACACAGTTGAGATCTGCATATGCACCTAATGCAGCGGAAATGGAATAATCCTCGATGCTAGGTAACTCTATAGGTGCCGGGTTAAGAGCGGATTCATCTAAGTGAGCTCTAAACACAGGTTCAATAAAATCAAATCCAATGGTCTTATTAGCATCACTTTTGGAGTTTTCATCTACTTTCTCAGAGCTCTTCTTATGACCCTGAACGGAGATCTTAGCGAGTAAATGTTTATTCCAAGACTCACAACCCGGTTCTACAGCTTCGTAGTGCTGACCGGTAAATAAGTTGGCCCATAAACTATCAGGATTAGCCTCGCATGCTGGAACTTTCCAAATATCAAGACGACCATCTACAGTACTGTCCAACTCGATGTCACCAGAATCGACAGCACCGTATTTATACTCTTCCTCTGAGATAGCAGTCCAAATTACTCTAGGGTTAGGATAGAAGTAACGCTTAGCTACTTCGGTAACTTCGTTGTTTTCAGACATATGTCTTGTGACTCCTTAAATAGGAAAATAAGTTAACACTAGTGTTGATAGGATAACGATATCCTTCAGATCATGTTGGTTGTGGCCCATCGACGATACAGACTAAGATACTTATTTAACTTAAGCAACGGTAGTTTTCAGTAATCCGCCGATGATACTACTCACTTCATTAGCGAGGTTATTCATCACGTAGAGCTGTTGAGTAGTCATCCACTCGGGATAGTCGACGTGGCACTCGAAGAAATAGTGTTGTAAAATATCGAGTTCTATGTGCATGCTTTCAAGCATATTCCTTCTATAGTACTTGCGTTGGATACGGCAACAGTCGGCTAAGAGACTATGTACTCCGTTCTCAAGTAGAGTACCATACCTGTATTTCGTGATCTTCGGTATGGTCTCGTTCATCTTCATAACAGCGTGATGAAGTACCTTAGTCTTCTGCATCAGCTGGAATGTCTCTTCATTAACCTGTTCGATAGTTTTGGTAAAAGTAGCACGTAGGATGTCGATATCGTCCCAGTAACGATGACGCATAGAGATACCGTGCATACGAGTATAAGACGACCAGCATCAGCTAACTGTTCCTTCCTTTTCTGCCTTCCATGATGTCAAAATGTGGTTGAAAGAGAACCTTACCCGCAAAGCGTACCTTAGATTTTTGTAGTTAACACTCAAATAGCCACATGGAGCTATGAAAGTTAATTCTATCGCAACACCCTTGTTAAACGCAGTAACACGGCTAAATAAGAAGGTGAACATCTCCAGAGAAGAACCCGGGTAGAACTAGAGATGAACTTGTTACTTCGTCTCAATCAGTCGGATTATGCATCCATTTACTTAACAAGTGTCTAGCAGGTTCTCGTCACCTGTATATCCGACTGCACTACCCAGTCCTATCCGAGACCTAGTGTACATAAGCTATATAACTTTTATAATGCGCTCACTTGCCTCAGAGTGAGCGCTGTAGTAAACTTCGCATTTTCTATTTGTTCTTTAAATGGTAACACTTAAATTTCAAGTGTCAGTTATATCTTTATTTGGATAGATGACTGTAAAATATTTTTGTGGGTTCACCAAATCAACTGATGCTCTAAGACTACCTTTAAAGGTAGTCTTAGAGTGCATTATCTCGTCTGTTTATTCTACTACAACGCATGAATGCTAATTACCTTTTGTGTCAGGAAAGATTTAAATTGACATCGTATAGGCGATGTCAACTTAAAGAGAAAAGATTCACTAGCCATCTCATCAGTAGCCAAATGAGAGAATCTTCTATTTTTAGGATTGAGATCGTCTGATACGTATACAAACTTGATATCAAGCTTTTTCATAACCATGAGGAGATCTCTTCATTATGGCTATACCTACACCAACTGGTACAGATTTACAAATAAGTACCGATGCTTCTTTTACTAGGATCGTCAACTCCGATGACGGTACTTATCGTACTTCTCAACGCTTCGAGAAGGACGCACTTCCCTACGGTCAGACTCTATATTCCCGTGTCAGACACAAGTCTGCTGAAACGGGAGTGTCTAATTGGTCAGCGACAGTGACGTTTAATATCGTGGTACCAGCCCAAATCATAGGTGTGTGTCTAGATAATAGCAGTAGTAATGCTGGTACTTTTTATTGGATCGATGCTTTAGGTAATCGACTTACTTCATTCGACTATTTGAGTCATCCTTGTTTTAGTGATATCACTACTGTCACTTTAGATAGTAGTAGATCTCCAGTAACGATGTTAAGGATCCCCACTATTTATATCAAAACTTCAGCATCCGGAATAGCTGGTAGTTTTTCTAATGGTAAAAAGTGTTGGTGGATTTCTAATTTACCATATACTGGGTTCCACCCGATGGGAGCATTTAAACGCACTACCAGTCAGAGAGATGGAAAATACATAATTTCTGATTATATTTACATCAGTACGTTCCTCGGGCATAGTGAGAGCGTAGGTGGACGTACCTGCTTAGGTTCTAAGAGAAATCAAACTGTACAAGCCTCTCAAACGCAAGCTACCTTTAGAACCTATTGCACTAACCGTAATAATACTAGTGCAGGTCAATCTGGATGGCGCATGTACGATATTTGGGATCACGGTCTGATGTGTACCCTATCCACTATCGCTAAATGCAGCGCTAATACTCAATCCATCTGGGGTGATAATAGCTCTAGTGCAAGTTATCCTAGGACAGGGTCTACTAATGCTAGAATCATATTTAAGGGATCACACAGTGACCCGCAAGTCGCCTTTGAGGACGCTTGGCGGTGTTATTGGTATCATACTGATTTGATAACTTTCACCAACCGAGTGATCACATTGACTTCTCCCATGGATTTGAGCAGTACAGTCAGCTTCGGATCTGCATCAACTTCGCGTTACACACAGCCTTCTTCCGATGGATGGATTCGTGATGTACTTGATTGCCCGTTCACGTTAGGGGACGACACTCATGATCTGATGGAATTATGGCGACCGAAGACTGTAGTAAGTTCTGAAGCGAATGCTACGTTCCACGATTATTATTGGCAGTCTACCGGTACCTATGTTCTCTACTCCGGTGGCGATTGGAGATCGGAAGAGCG
>NFYZ01009391.1_pt1 | contig 18939 bp, 19 predicted proteins | sample 1092561 | NCBI WGS metagenome assembly NFYZ01 (sample SAMN03609887, study PRJNA323583) | gut metagenome | isolation source: feces | host: Rattus norvegicus | place: Malaysia | collected 2013 | reverse complement strand
CTAAAGGGTATATTAGATATATTAAATCAAGGAAAAGAAAAATTAGAAGGTATAAAAGATATAACTAATAAAAACAGTATTATAACAAAAGATATTACTTCAAATATAAATAGTATAACTAATTTCTCAGAAGATATTTCTCTACGAATGGCAGAGACAAACTGTCAGGTTTTAGAACAAAATAATAGGGCCAAATATCTACAGGAAATGGTAGAAAAGCTTAGCCAGGGTGTTTATAAACTCCAACAGGTGGCTGTTGGTGATATCATGGAGAGGAGAATGTTTCAAGCTGTATACCTTATTAGGGACTATTTAGATGAAAAATCTTATTTAGATGAAAAAATTATAGACCAAATGTTAAATAAAACAGGAATGGATGCTGTATATATCACTAACCCATATGGTGTGGTTATACACAGTAATGAGAAAGGTGCTATAGGGCTAAATTTATATGAAGTTGATAGAACCCTTTTGCAATTAAAAGAAAATAAAAAGGAATATATTATAACTCCTATAAAAATAAGAGTTGAAGATGGACAATTATTTAAGTTTTTAGCGGTAAAGGATGAAGAGGGAAGATTATGTGAAGTAGGTCTTGGACTAGATACATTGTTAGAGGAGATGTAGTATCTTGGAAGATTATATCTATATGCAATTTGATATTAATTTAAATAAAAAGTCTTTAATCACCTTTGTTGGTGCTGGAGGTAAAACTAGTACAATTATTGCTTTAGCCCAAGAATTAAAGGAGATGGAGAAAAAAGTCCTTATTACTACAACTACTTATATGTACTCGTCAATAACAAAATTAGGAGATTATAGTTTTTTAAAAAAAATTGGAGATATATCTTTGGATAGGCCTTCTATAACAGTTCTAGGAGAAAGAGTAGAAGGAGAAAAAATAAAGGGACCATCTCCTACTGTTATTAATAGAATATATAAAGAAAATTTATTTGACTTTATATTAGTTGAAGGAGATGGTTCAAAGGGGAGACCTATTAAAGGACCAAAAAGTTTTGAACCAGTAATTCCTATGGAGACCAAAAAAACTATAGGAATAATAGGAATAGATTGTCTAGGAAAATCCATTAGCGAAAACTATGTTCATAGGCCAGAGATATTTACTAAGCTAACTAATAAAAGTTTAGGTGATACTATTGATATTAATAGTGTAGTAAAATTAGTTTTAAATGAAAATGGCATTTTTAAAGATTCAAAGGGAGAAAATATATTATTTTTAAATAAAATAGAAAATAATAAAGATATAACTTTAGGAAAAGACATAGGGCAAAAGCTTGGAAAGGAAGGGTTTTACAAAGTTATTCTTGGTAGTATAAAAGCAAAGAAATTCTATTAGGGTGAAAATTATGATAACAGGTATAATACTAGCTTCTGGTTTTTCATCTAGAATGGGAAAGGACAAGTTATTATTAGAAATAGAAGGAGAAAAAATAATAGAGAAGGTAATTAAGGCAGGAAAAAAGTCCAACTTAGATGAGATTATATTAGTTTATAGGAAAGCTGAAATAGGAGAAGTTGGAGATAAATATGGTGTTACCACTGTGGAAAATGAAAAATCTAGTTTAGGTCAAAGTGAATCTGTAAAATTGGGTGTTTTAAAATCTAAAGAAGAAACAGAAGGATATATGTTTCTAATGGGTGATCAACCTTTTTTAACTTATAAAACCATCAATAAAATAATAAAAGAATTTTACAAGAGAAAAAATTATATTATTATTCCTTATTATTCTGGTATAAAAGGAAATCCTGTTTTATTCCCATCAAATTTAAAAGAGGAATTGTTAAGTATAGAAGGAGATAAGGGAGGAAGAGATATAATTAGGGAAAAGTCTAATATAGTGTTTAAGGTTTTTTTTGAAAGTGGAAAATTAGGTATGGATATTGATACCCCCAAAGATTTTTCTGTGCATAAAGGAGGTTACTATGGAGAATTTGGTGATTATTAGAGGTGGTGGTGATGTGGCTTCAGGAATTATACACCGTTTATTTATTAGTGGGTTTAAGGTTTTAGTTTTAGAAATAGAGAAACCACTATGTATAAGAAGAACTGTGTCTTTTGCTGAAGCTGTATATAGTAAGGAAGTAAATATAGAAGGTGTAAAAGGTATTTTAGTATATAATAAAGAAGATATAATATTAGCCTTGGAAAATAATTTAGTGCCTATTTATATAGATGAAAAGGGTGAAATTATAAGAGAGTTAAGACCTTTAGCTGTAGTTGATAGTATAATTGCTAAGAAGAATTTAGGAACAAATATAAATATGGCTCCTATAACTATAGGTGTTGGTCCAGGTTTCGAGGCTGGTTTAGATGTAGATTTAGTTATAGAAAGTAATAGAGGACATAATTTAGGAAAAGTAATATATAAAGGAAGGGCAGAAAAAAATACAGGAGTTGCTGGAACCACTTTAGGTTATAGAAATGAAAGGGTTCTAAGGGCTCCTGTTTCTGGTATAATTAAGCCTTTGCGTAATATTGGGGAAAAGGTAGCCTTAGGAGAAGCTGTTGTATTAATAGGTGGTAAAGAAATAAAAGCTAAAATCCATGGTATAGTTAGAGGTATGATTAAGGAAGGTTTATATGTAAAGAAGGGAACAAAAATAGGAGATATTGATCCTAGGGGAAATGTGGATAATGCTTTTACTATATCAGATAAAGCAAGAGCAATAGGTGGAGGAGTTTTAGAAGGTATTTTACATCTTAATAATATGAGGGAGGATTTAAATGACAGGTTTTACTATGTTAAAAGAAGCAGTTAAATTAATTGAAAGAGGAGAAGAAATAGCTTTGGCTACAGTCACTAAAGCTTCAGGTTCTACACCTAGGGAAGAAGGGACGAAAATGATAGTTCTAGAAGATGGGACTATTTATGGAACAGTAGGTGGTGGAAATTTAGAAAGTAGAGTAATAGATGAATCTATAGAAGCTTTAAAAAACGGACAAAGTTTTAGCTTATATTTGCCTCTTGAAAAAGAGGAATTAGGTATGGAATGTGGAGGAGAAGTAGAAGTATTCATAGATGTATTTAAATCTAAACCTAAACTTTTAATTGCTGGTGGCGGCCATGTAGGTTTAGCCATATACGAAATAGCATCTATTTTAGATTTTGATATAACTGTTTTTGAAGATAGACAAGAACTTTTAACAAAAGAAAGATTCCCTTTAGCTAAGGAATTAATTTTAGGTAATATAGAAAAAAATTTGTCAAACTATCCTATAGATGAGAATACATATATAGTGATAGTTACTAGAGGCCATAAATATGATGAAGGTTGTTTAGAAAATGTAGTTGAAAGTAATGCAAAATATATTGGTGTCATGGGTAGTAAAAGGAAAGTAAAGGTTATGATGAATAGTTTAAAAAACAAGGGAATAGATGAAGAGCTTTTAGAAAGGGCTTATACTCCTATTGGTTTAAAATTAGGTGGTGAAACTCCAGAGGAAATAGCTATAAGTATTATGTCCGAAGTACTCTTGGTTAAAAATAGCGGCAGCCTTATACACATGAAGAGTACAAGAAAGGAGAATATTATGTTATAATTAGTTGTGTTAGTAAGTTAGCGGGGGTGGACATATGATTTATTTTGATAATGGAGCTACTTCTTTTCCAAAACCAGAGATTGTTTATGATGAGATATATACTGCTATGAAAGATTATGGAGCAAATCCAGGAAGGTCAGGGCATAAATTGGCCTTAAAAGCTGGAAGAGGTATATATGAAACTAGAGATGTACTTTCTCAATTATTTAATATTAAAAATCCTATGAATATAGTATTCACAATGAATTGTACAGAAAGTTTGAATTTAGGCTTAAAGGGCTTATTAAAAAAAGGTGACCACGTTATTACTACTTCTATGGAACATAATTCGATTATAAGACCTTTAAAGGCTATGGGTAAGGAAGGCGTAAGTACAACAGTAGTGAAGGCAGACAGTAAAGGCAGAATTGACCCAGTGGATATTGAAAGTTGTATTCAGAAAAATACAAAGCTTATTGTTATGACTCATGTTTCAAATCTTACAGGTACAATCCTTCCCATTGAAAAGGTTGGTAAAATAGCAAGGGATAATGGAATTTTTTTCATGGTAGATGCAGCTCAATCAGCAGGTGTTTATGATATAGATGTGGAGAAAATGGATATTGATTTATTAGCTTTTCCAGGTCATAAGGGGCTTTTAGGGCCTCAGGGTACGGGAGGACTATATATTAAAGAAGGATTAGATATAAAAGAACTTAAAGAAGGTGGAACAGGTAGTATTTCTCATTCTTTAGATCAGCCAGAAGTATTACCAGATAAATTTGAAAGTGGTACTCCCAATACACCAGGTGTAATTGGTTTAGGCGCTGGTGTTAGATATATATTAGAAAAGGGTATTAAAAATATAAGAAAGCATGAAGAGGATTTAACAAGACATTTTATCGAAGAACTATCAAAAGTCCATGGAGTAAAACTTTATGGTCCATCAGATATTAGAGAGCAGGGAGCAGTAGTATCTTTAAATATTGGTGATGAAGATTCTTCAGAAATTAGTTATATATTAGATGAAGTATACAATATAGCCGTAAGACCAGGTCTTCATTGTGCACCTTTAGCCCATAAAACTATAGGTACTTTTGAACAGGGTGTAGTACGGTTTAGCTTTGGCATATTCAATACACATGATGAAATTGAACTAGGAATAAAAGCTATTAAAGAGATATGCAAGGAAATATAAAGGAAGGGACAATATCTATGGGTGGACTAAGAGAAATAATAACAAATTATAATGTTGAAATATTATTAGGATTGATAATAGCCTTTTTTGCCCTCTTAGTATTATACGTTATTGCTCAATTTAGGGTAAAGAATATTACAGAAAAATACAACAAATTAGTTAAGGGAATTGAAGGACCTAATTTAGAAGAGCTATTATTAAAAAGTTTAAATGAACTAGGTGAACTGAAATTAAATGTAGAAGACGTAGAAAAAAAGATTGATATACTAAATAATAAGCTAAAAGGCGCTGTTCAAAAAATAGGAATGGTAAGGTATGATGCTTTTGCCGATATGGGTAGTGAGTTAAGCTATTCTATTGCCTTTTTAGATGATAGGCTAAATGGATTAGTTATTACTAGTATTTATGGAAGGGATTTTTCAACAACTTACGCAAAACCAATAGAAAAAGGTGAATCTAAATATCCTCTTTCTGCAGAAGAAATGCAAGCAATAGATAGAGCTGCAGGAGAAAGAAGCTATGCTGAAATGTTGTAGAAGATATTAATTAATTATATAATAGGGGGAAATATGGATAAGATACTTTTTATTGTAAATCCTATTGCAGGTGGAGGTAGAGCGAAAGGTTATATTCCAATTATTAAAGAGGTTATGGAAGAAAACAACAAAGATTATAATATTGTTAATACAAAGGCTCCAAAGGAAGCCATTACGTTGACAGTGGAAGGTGTTAAAAGTGGATATACTGTAATAGTTGCTGTTGGAGGAGATGGAACTATTAATGAGGTAGCAGAAGGGTTAATTATGAGTAAATCTAATTCACTATTAGCTATAATTCCAGGAGGAACAGGAAATGATTTAGCAAGAACTTTAAATGTTCCTAGGAATCCTCATGAAGCTCTTAACTTACTTGTAAAAGGAGAGTCAAAAGAAATAGATATTGCTTTTGTAAATGATCGTATATTTTTAAACATTGCTAGTGTAGGATTAGATTCAGAAATAGTAAAGAATGCTGAAACTATTAAAAAGAAAGTAAAAGGGAAAGTTGCTTATTTAATAAGTGTATTTAGAACCCTTTTTATTTATAGGAACAAAAAAGTTAAAGTTCAAATAGATGATGAGTCCTTTGATGAAGATATAATATTACTTGCAGTGGCAAACGGTAAATATTATGGTGGAGGACTTAAAATTTGTCCAGATGCACTTATGGAAGATGGATATTTCCATGTATGTATAATAAAAAAGATACCAAAATTAAAGACATTTTTCTTATTCCCAACTATATTTAAAGGGCTTCATACAAAATTTGAAAAGTATGTAAAAATCCATAAAGCTAAAAGGATTAAAATAATGACAGATGAGGATGCTTATTTAAATATAGATGGAGAAATATACGATATAAGTAAAGAGACAATGTTTACAATTGGAGATAGAAGATTACAGGTTGTTTGCTAATCTCTACCAAGGTAAGAAAAACATAAATAATCTAGTATAGGTTATTTGTGTTTTTCTTTTCTTTTTTGTCTTTGTGAAGCATCCAAAGGGCTATATTTAAGCTTTTAGAAATAATATCTGCCATATTCATAACTAAACTAAGTCTAGTGTTTTGAAGAACTGCATATTCCATTATTCCACTAATATTTACTACTCCTGTAATGCTAATATCACCTACTTTAGGGAGATTTTTATTTACTCCTAGTCCAGGTTTTAAAGGGCCTTCTTTTATATTTATATGTCCAATTTTATTATAGCCACCAAGGGAGGCATCAATTGCTAAGGTAAAAGGATTGTGAAAGTTTGTATTTATATAATTAATATTTTCTGAAAGGTTTTTTGCATGTATTGGATCATCAAGAGTACCTAAAAGTTCTATATCTTTATATCCCGATATTATTGGTTCTAGTTTGTATCCAACTAAAGGACCTAGAGCATCTCCTGTAGATCTATCTGTTCCTATGCACATAATTATAAACTTACCATGTTCATCACCATAATTATAAGATATATAATCATAAATAAAATTGCTGAAATTATAAATAGCAAAAGTAGATTTAGAATCTACTGAATCTGTACGAGTACTAATATTCATTTCATCCTCCTTAAAGGTTTAATATTATATCTTATTTAAAATTTTTTATATTAGAAGTGTTTTTATAAAAGATACTATAAGTATTATTTACAATTTCGTAATGAATTATCAGGACAAAAAAGGAATAAAATTATTTTTATTGAATAAAATATATGAATATAGACATGCTCTATTAATGCTTGAAGAATAACAAGAAAAAATAGAGCATGTCATACTTTTACTAAAGTTAATTATTAATTAGGAGGAACAATTTATGGATGATCCAAATCAGTTAGACCAGAAGAATAAAGAGGGATTTAGAAGGTTTAGAGGGATAAACTTTAAAACTAGCCTTATAATTCTAATGGTTGGGGTAATATGTAGATTTTCATTAACAGCATACAAAATTAATGAAATAAGTACTGAAGCATTTGCAGTATATCTAGGAGATGAAGAAGTAGGAATAGTCAGAGAAAAGGAAAATATATCACATTTATTAGAGAAAATTGAAGAAGAATTTTGCGATAAATACAATATTAACTGTATAGTAAATGAAGAATTAAAATTTGAAAGTATTAATGCTGAAGATAATGACATAGATAATATAAAAGAATTAAGAGATAAAATAAGTTCTAAGCTAACATTTTTAGTAAGTGGCTATGTACTTCTTATAGATGATGTAGAAGTAGGTGTATTAAAAACAAGGGAAGATGCAGAAGAAGCTATAAAAAGATTTAAAGAGTCGGTTACTGAAACTGATGATGAAGATTCTAAGGTTAAGGATATAAAAATATTAGAAGATGTAAAAATTGTAAAAAAACAAGTAGCTTTATCAGATATAGGGAAAGTAGAAGATGCACTAAAATTTATTGAGACAGGTTCTGAAGAGGTAAGGACCCATATTGTGGAGGCTGGGGAAAGTTTTTGGACTATAGCCAAACTGTATGATATGGATGTATATGAAATAATAGATGCAAATCCAGATCTAATCCCAGAGAAGGTTTATCCGGGAGAAGAAATAAGTTTAAAGGTGCCGAAGACTATGTTAACAATAGAGACAATAGAAGAAAGGGACTATTATGAAGATATTGACTATAGTGTAGAGATTCAAGTAGATAACTCGATGTATAAAACTCAAGAAAAGGTAAAAACGAAAGGTATTAAAGGTAAGAATAAAATTGTGACAAAGATTGTTAAACATAATGGAAGAGTAGTAGATGAAGAGATTATCAGTAAAGAAGTTGTTGAGAAACCAGTAAATGAGATAATAGTTAAGGGCACAAAGGAAAAAACTATAACTACTGCAGCTAATGGGTTTTCATTACCTACAAGGGGGCGAATAAGTTCTGGATATGGTTCTAGAGGTGGTAGGCTTCATAGGGGTATTGATATTGCTGCAAGTATAGGGACACCTATAGCAGCTGCAGATGGAGGAACTGTTACCTTTGTAGGACCTAATGGAAGTTATGGAAACTTAGTAGTAATAGATCACAATAATGGATATGTTACAAAGTATGCTCATTGTAGTGAAATATACGTAAGTAATGGTCAGAAGGTACACAAAGGTGATAAAATAGCAGCAGTGGGTGTTACAGGAAATGCAAGAGGAGCTCATCTCCACTTTGAGGTACTTAAAGATGGTAACCATGTAAACCCTAGTGTCTATTTAGGCAGATAATTTAAAAATAAGCCTCAGTTTAATTGAGGCTTATTTTTTATCTAGTAAGAAAAGGACTAAAAGAATTATTAGGAAACTTTCAGTAATATCCTTTGAGATTACTGGGGAGGAAGAAAATGTAGAGTCTAGAGATTTATCATTAAAAAGCTTCTCTAAATTTAACATGCCAGCTCCCTGTTTATCTTTACTATCACTTAGTTCAATACACGAGTTCATTAACTTATTTTTAACGGTTTTTTGAGATAAATTTTTATTTCCACTCATTAGTAAGGCCACACTACCTGAAATTAATGGAGTAGCCATACTAGTTCCACTTAAAGAGGTATATCTATCGCTGTATATATTAGATAAAGATTTAATATTAACTCCTGGAGCTACTAAGTCTGGCTTTTGTAAGCCTTCTCTCGTAGGGCCCCTACTAGAAAAGTCTGCTACTGTATCATCATCAATATTAGGTGTGTTTTTATCATCTACAGCCCCAACAGTTATAACTTTTGGGCTAATTCCGGGTGAAAGTATAGTATTGGCTTTTGGTCCACTATTACCAGCTGCGGCTACAACTATTAATCCACTATTTATGGCTTTAGATACAGCTCTACATAATGGATCTGCATTGCAGTGGTTATTAGCTGGACTTCCTAAAGATAAGTTAATAATATTTGTTCCGTACTCTTCCTTAGTTTCTATTATCCAAGAGATTGCTTTTATAATATCTGAGGTATTTCCGCTTCCATTTTCATCTAAGGCTTTTATAGCTAAAATGTTAGACTTTGGTGCTACTCCGGTATATTTTCCCCTAGAAGAATAACCATTTCCAGCAATTATTCCAGCTACATGAGTGCCGTGACCGTTATCATCATAAGGCTCTGCTTTGTTGTTCACGAAGTCTTTAAAACCGATGATTCTATTAGTCGGCACAGTTAAATCCTTATGAGGTGCAACACCCGAGTCAACCACTGCTACTGTCGCTCCTTCACCTAAGTATCCACGTTCATGAGGGAACCTTGTATTGATTGAAGCAGTTGCAATGTCTAACAGGGCAAAAACTTTAGAGTCAAAGCTAATGTATTCAACATCAGGGTCATTTGCTAATCTATATATAGCATCTGTAGTTAAGTTACATGCAATCCCACCGATAATAGGTAGGTTTGTTTTAACTCTGCCCGTTTGGGAAACCATACTTTGAAAATCATTATAACTTTCATTACTCACTTGTACTATTACTGGTAATTCCTCTATGGACTGAGATGTTAATTTGGCACTAATTATAGGACATATTTTAAGATCGCCCATTCTCCTCATAACTAAAACCACCTTCCTTGTTCTAGTTTATGCAGAGAATTTTAGATATGTGCTAAAATCTTATATATTTCTCCAACTATTAAAGGGATAATAGAATACATTAAAATGATACCCCAATCCTTGAAAGCTAGGGAAAAAGTTTTAAATAATGGTTGTAATATGGGCACATAAACTACTAATAACAATAGTAAAAATGAAAGCAATGTTGAGTAAACTAAAGATTTATTAGAAAATATACCTAGTTTAAATACGGAATATTTTAAGGATCTACTTGAATAGGCCCTAAATAATTCGGATAGTACAAGAGTTGTAAATGCAATAGTTCTTGCTTTTCTCAAGTCTGTTAGACCATAAGTTTTAAGTCCCCATTTGAAAGCTAAAAGAACTCCTAAGGCTAGAGCAATACTTTGAATCAATATTGCTAAAGTCATAGGCTTATCTAAAATAGGTTCTTCTGGATCCCTTGGTGGATTACTCATAATTCCTTCTTCTCCCTTTTCTACACCTAAAGCTAAAGCTGGAAAACTATCAGTTACAAGATTTAACCATAGTAATTGTATAGGTAATAGTGGAATGTCTATATTTAAAAGTATACTTGCAAATATTATAAAAATTTCCCCTATATTACAGGATAGTAAAAAGAAAATAGATTTTTTAATATTAGAATATATAGTTCGGCCTTCTTCTACTGCTGATACAATACTTGAAAAATTGTCATCTGTTAAAATTACTTCTGCTGTATTTTTAGCTACATCTGTCCCAGTTATCCCCATAGAGACTCCAATATCTGCTCTTCTTAAGGCAGGGGAATCATTGACACCATCGCCAGTCATAGCCACTACTTCACCATTTTTTTTCAAGGCATCTACAATTCTTACTTTATGTTCCGGGGAAACTCTGGCATAAACTGAAATGGATTCAACTTTTTCTCTTAATTCATCATCAGATAGATTGTTTAACTCTTGTCCCGTCATAACTTCATTAGGATTGTTGGCCATGCCTAAATTTTTAGCAATAGCAAAAGCTGTTTCCTTATAATCTCCTGTAATCATAATAGTTTTAATTCCAGCTTTATGGCAAAGTTTTATAGAATCTTTAGCTTCTTCTCTTGGTGGATCTATCATACCCACAAGACCGAGAAAAACAAGATTATCTTCAACAGATTCAGAAGAAATATTTTTAGGTAATTCCTCGTAAGTTCTATAAGCAAAAGCTAATACTCTTAATGCATCTTGAGAAAAGCTTTTATTTATATCCAGTACTTCCTTTTTAATCTCATCTGTAAACTCTATTACTTCACCTTTTAAGTATATTTTATTTGCCTTTTCTAATATAATATCAGGAGCACCTTTTGTGAAGGAAAGAATTTTTCCCTCTAAAAAATTCTTGTGAAAGGTAGTCATAAGCTTTCTATCAGAATCGAAGGGAATTTCCCTGATCCTTGGATATTTTTCATTTAAATCATCTTTAAGAAAGCCACCTTTCCCGCTTAAGGATAATAGGGAACCTTCAGTAGGGTCTCCAACTATAGTATATCCTTCTTCATCTGAATAGTTTAAGATAGCATCATTACATAAAGCAGCCTCTTTAAGTAAAAGGTTTAAATTTCCTTCATTTTCTAAATTAACTTTATTATTATTTAGTAAAAAATCTCCTTCGATTCCATAACCTTTTCCGGTTATATCAAAGAGTTTATTGTCGGTATAGACTTTCACTACAGTCATTTCATTTTGGGTTAATGTTCCAGTTTTATCAGAACAGACTACAGTAGTGCTACCTAAAGTTTCAACAGCTAACAATTTCTTTACAATAGCATTTCTTTTGACCATATTGTTCATTCCTAAGGCCAAAACTATTGTAACTATAGCTGGAAGTCCTTCAGGTATAGCAGCAACAGTTAAGCTAATAGCAATCATAAATATATCTAAGATATTTCTTCCTTGTAGATATCCAATTAAAAATATTAAAATGCTAATAATTAAACAACCGATACCTAGATATTTTCCTAATTGGTTTAATTTTGTCTGTAAAGGAGTAGCCTCCTCTTCATAATCCTGGATAGTAGTTGCAATCTTACCTATCTCTGCACTTTCACCAGTTCCTACTACAATTCCTTTTCCTCTACCATAGGTAACTATAGTACTAGTATAAGACATGTTTTTCCTATCTCCTAAAGGTGTTTCTTTAGAGAAGGTAGTATTACTATTTTTCTCTGCTGGGACAGATTCACCAGTTAAGGAAGATTCATCAATTTTTAAATTAAAAGTATCAATTAATCTTATATCTGCAGGTACAATATCTCCTGTTTCAAGTATTGCTACATCACCAGGAACTAAAGTATCTGCGGGAACTTCCACTATTTCACCATCTCTTAAAACTCTTCCATTAGGAGAAGCCATTTTCTTTAATGCTTCTAAGGACTTTTCAGCTTTTCCTTCTTGTACGACACCTAAAATGGCATTTGCAATTACAATAGATATAATTATTATTGAGTCTACTACTTCGCCTACGAAAAAAGAAATTACACTAGCAATTATAAGAATAATAACTAGAATATTACTAAATTGATAAAATATTTTTTGTAATAATGTATCTTTACTTTTTTCTTTAAGTTGGTTGTAACCATATTCTTTAAGTCTTTTATTTGCTTCATTTTGGCTCAACCCTTGGTTTGGATCTACACTTAATTTTTCAAAAATAGAGTCAAAATTTTGCTTATACCAATCCATAGAATTTATCTCCTTTCATTTAGAATATATATATATATTAGTATACCAATAATAAGATACAATTAAAACGAAAGTATGGCAATTAGTAGGAGAATATTGAATTTATCATTATAAGTTGATAAAATTAATTATATTGACATAAGCAGTATTAAGGGGGAATATTGTGAAAAAAGCTTTTGTTTTTGTATCTATAGCTTTAATTTTATTATTTGGGTTTTTAACATTAGAAAACTACTTGCAAGTGTCTGTATATCCTATAGTTAAAACTTTTGAATATAATAGGATACTTAAATCGAAAAAAGATTATAAAATTCATGATACTGAAAATTTTTATATATTATATAATGCTAGAATAGATTTTGCGAAAATTACTGGAGAAGTTCTTGAAGAACATTTTCAGGACATATGTAATACTTTAGATTATTTTCCTAATAAAAAAACTCCAGTAATTATATATGACAATAAAAAAGAATTATTAGAGACTATTAGGTTAGACGAAGAAAATTCGCCTGTAGGAGCTTATTATAGTGGTATAGTTCATGTACTTTCTCCTACAGAATGGATTGAAGATAAAAATAATATTAATGAAATTTATAGAGAAACTACTCCAGCTATCCATGAGTTTGCCCATTTATTAGTTGACGAAAAAACTAAAAATAATTATCCTATCTGGTTCACAGAAGGAATTGCATTATATATAGAAAATAAGATGATAGGTTTAGAGTGGGAAGAAGGAGAGGGTAGGACTTCCAATGTAAGTTTAGAAAAACTAAACAAGAATTTTTCTAGTATAGACCAAGAAATAGCTTATAGAAAATCTTATGAAGTAGTTTCTTCTTTGGCAAATAACTATGGATTTGATAAAATAAATTTATTGTTAGATAGTTTAGGAAGGGGAAAAGGAATAAATAATTCTTTTGAGGCTGTTTTAAAAATAAAAATTGAAGAATTTGATTAGTTTTATTATTATTTTAATATCGGGGGCGTAAAAGACTATGGTCAAATTTTGTTCACTATCCAGTGGTAGTAGTGGTAACTGTCAGTATATGGAGACGGAGAAAACAAGAGTCCTTATAGACGCTGGACTTAGTGGGAGGAAAATAGAAGATCTATTATCAACTATTAATGTTTGTCCTACAACTATTGATTCTATTTTAGTTACTCATGAACACAGGGATCATACCAAAGGGGTAGGAGTTTTCTCTCGAAGATATGATATTCCTATATATGCTAATGAGGGAACTTGGACTAGTATGGAGGGAATAATAGGAGAAATTCAAGAAAAAAATATAAAAATCTTTAGAACAGAGGAATTTTTTCGGGTAAGAGATTTAGATATATATCCCTTTGGTATATTTCATGATGCAGCAGAACCTGTAGGATACTGTCTCTACCATAATAATGGTAAAATAACTGTATTAACAGATACAGGTTGGGTAAATAATCATATAAAGAATGTTATTAAAGATTCTTCTATTTATCTAATAGAATCGAATCATGATGTAAAAAAGTTAAAAGAAGGAAGATATCCTAAATATTTAAAAGATAGGATTATGAGCTCAATTGGACATCTTTCAAATAAAGATTCAGGTTTTTTAATTGCTGATGTAATAGAAGGTAAGGGAGAAAAAGTTTTGTTAGGGCATTTGAGTAAAGAAAATAACTCTCCTTCATTGGCTTATAATACAGTGAAGGAGATATTGAATGAATCAGGTTTAACAAATAAGGATATTTCATTAGATCTTACTTTTAGAGAAAAACCATCTATACTATATAACTTTTAATTAGGAGTGAGGAAAATGGGAAATAGTTTTTATCCAAAAAGAAGAAATAGTTTTTTTTCATATGTTTTAGTAGCTATTATCGCTGCAATTATAGGTGGGCTCATAACCCCTTATTTGGCTCCAAACCTATACGGTAAGATTTTGCCTATGCCAAAAGGTATTGAAGCTCAACCTTCAAAGAAAACAGAACAAATAAACATTACCCCACAGGACAGTATTTCTAATGTATCGGCTGTGGCTCAAAAATCTATAAGTTCTGTAGTAGGAATTACTACAGTTGAGGTAGTAAGGGAGTTTATTTGGGAAAGACCAGTTGAAGGAGTAGGATCAGGAGTTATAGTTGATAGTAATGGCTATATTCTTACTAATTCTCATGTAGTAGGAGATGGAAAAGCAAGGGAATTAAATGTATTATTTGAAAGTGGAGATAAAATGCCTGGAAAAGTTCTTTGGTCTGATCCAGTCTTAGATTTAGCAATAGTAAAGGTGGATAAAGCAGGATTACCAGCTGCTGATTTAGGTGATTCAGATTCTCTAGAAGTAGGTGAACTGGCAGTTGCCATAGGAAATCCTTTAGGTTTAGATTTTCAAAGGACTGTTACATCAGGGGTAATTAGCGGATTAAATAGAAGCATAAAAATAGATGAATATAATATAATTGAAGATTTAATTCAAACAGATGCTTCTATTAATCCTGGAAACAGTGGTGGACCTTTACTTAATAATAAAGGGGAAGTAATAGGAATAAATACAGCAAAAATTACAACAGGAGAAGGGCTAGGATTTTCAATTCCTATAAATGAAGTAAAACCTATATTAGAACAAGTAATAAAGGAAGGGGATTTTAAAACTGTATTTTTAGGAATTCAAGGTCTTGAAGTAGCTAAATATGAAAGTGCACTAGGTGTAGAACTAAATGTAGAAAGTGGAATAGTAGCAGTAGAAGTATTACCGAATACCCCAGTAGCTAAAGCAGGAGTTAAAAATGGAGATGTAATTACCCATATAGATAAGAAGGAGATTGAAAATTGGAATCAAATGAAAAAAATATTGTTAAAATATAAAAAAGGTGATAAAGCGAATTTTACTATATATAGAGATGGTAAAGAAATAGAATTGGAGGTAGTCTTTACTCAGGCAAAATAAAGTTTTGTACGCTATGAACCTATAAATTTAAAGGGGGAAATTTACTTGAAGGTTTTTAATATAGGGAATATACCTATTAAAAGCTGGGCCACTGAAGTTGAGGAGGAAGCTTTAAAACAAGCTGAAAATTTATCAAATCTTCCTTTTGCTTATAAACATATAGCTTTAATGGCTGATGTTCATGTAGGTTTTGGAATGCCTATAGGTGGAGTTTTGGCTTCAGATGGGATGATTATTCCTAATGCAGTTGGAGTAGATATTGGTTGTGGAATTATGACAGTTAAAACTGATATAAAGGAAATTTCTAAAAAACAAATTAAAAAAATAGTTCATAAAGCTCATGAAAATATACCTTTAGGTTTTAAACATCATAAGAAAGAAGTAGAATGGGAAGGATTTCAAAAAGCACCTAAGTATAAGATAGTACAAAAGGAATTAAAATCTGCTACTAAACAATTGGGGACTTTAGGTTCTGGTAACCATTTTATGAGTATGGAAAAAGGTAGCGATGGACATATATGGCTGATGATACATTCAGGAAGTAGAAATTTTGGATATAAAATAGCCGATTATTATAATAAGGTTGCTAATAAAATTAATGAGGAAACTAAAATTGTTCCTAAAAAATATGATTTAGCAGGGCTATCCATTGATTCTAAAGAAGGAAGGGAATATTATGATGTAATGAATTATAGTCTTGAATTCGCAGAGGCTAATAGAGAAAAATTGTTTGAACAGTTTTATGAAATATTTGCAAAGGAAACTAAATCAAAGGATATATTAAAAACTGTATCTATTCATCATAATTATGCTAGTATAGAAGAACATTTTGGAAAAGAAGTAATAGTTCATAGAAAAGGTGCTATTAGAGCAGAAAAAGGAGAGTTAGGCATAATTCCAGGTTCAATGGGGACACCGTCCTATATAGTCGAAGGATTAGGAAATAAGGAAAGCTTTAAAACTTGCTCTCATGGTGCAGGAAGGGTAATGTCTAGAAGAAAAGCAAATGAAGTCATAACAGAAGGGATAGCTAATAAAGCTATGGAAGGTATAATATTTAAAGGTTGGAGGAAGGACTATTCAGAAGCACCTATGGCTTATAAGGATATAGAAGAAGTTTTAGAAAATCAAAGTGATTTAGTAAAACCATTAGTAAAATTAAGGCCATTAGGAGTAATAAAAGGGTAATAGGTAAGTAAATATAGTAAGGTTAATATTATAAGTCTTACTATATTTTTTGATAAATAAAAAAGAAAATTTAAATGGTATAAATATTTAACTGGCGGTATAATCTATACAATGTACATAAGGAGGGAAAAGATGAAATTACTTTTGACAAACGATGATGGAATTTTTGCAAAAGGTTTACATACCTTGGCTAAGAAATTAGAAAAAGACCACGAAGTTGTTATAGTAGCTCCGGAAAGTGAGAAAAGTGCTACGGGTCATGCAATAACAATTTCACATCCTTTATTAGTTAAAAAAGTTGAACTTCCAGGTATAAAATCAAAGGCTTATAGTGTTTCGGGCACACCGGCAGATTGTGTTCGTGTTGCTCTAGATAAGCTAGTAGAAGATAAAGTGGATATGGTGTTATCTGGCATAAACATGGGGCTTAATTTAGGTATGGATGTACTTTATTCAGGTACTGTGTCTGCTGCTATTGAAGCAAATATATATAATATACCATCTATAGCAGTATCAGCTGAATATAAAGATGGAAAGGCATGTTATGAAATTGGAGCAAAATATGCAAAAGATGTATTAGAAAAATCCAAGGAAAATTCTATAAGGAATAATATAGTACTAAATGTAAATACCCCTTATTTAGATGAAGAAGAAGTAAAAGGTATTCAAGTATGTAAAATAGGTGAGGTTATATACGACTATTATTTTGTAGAAAATGATAATGGAAATGGTGATTTAACATTAAAGATAAAAGGAAGAGAAGATAAACAGTTTAAAGAGGGTACCGATAGACATTTTCTAAAAGAAGGTTATGTAACTGTAACTCCTCTTCATTATGATTTAACAAACTTCCAGTTAATGAAAGAAGTAAAAGGTTGGTTTTAAGGTGGGGTTGTATATTCCACCTTTTTTATTTCATTCTCTATTAACTTTTTCAAGGGATATTTTTGTTTTTCAAAGCAATACAATAAGATTCTATATAGATAAAAATAAGGTTATAAAAATAATTCGCTTAGGCTAAATACAAAACTATGAAATAGTGGGGGCAGAAATGAAAATAGTAATTATTGGAGTAGGAAAGATTAAAGAAAAATTTATACGAGAAGGTATAAATGAATATAAAAAAAGATTATCTAGGTATTGTAAATTAGAAATAATAGAGGTGGCAGACGAAAAGGCACCAGAAAATTTAAGCCAGAAAGAAATAGAATTAGTTAAAGATAAAGAAGGAAAAAGGATATTAAGCAAAATACCTAAGAGTTCATATATAATATCTCTTGATATACAGGGGGAAAAAATCTCAAGTGAAGATTTTTCAAAGAAGTTAGGAGATTTAAGCTTAAGAGGGAAAAGTAACATAACCTTTATTATAGGAGGATCTTTAGGACTGTCTAAGGAAGTGGTAAATAAAAGTGATTTTAAACTTTCTTTTTCAAAAATGACTTTTCCCCATCAGCTAATGAGATTAGTGTTGTTGGAGCAGATATATAGAAGTTTTAGGATTATGAAAGGTGAACCCTATCATAAGTAGGACAAGCTCTACTTACTAGATGTTAATGTTTAAGGGGTTGCTATGAACTGGAAATAAGTGGTATAATATGAATAAGTAGATTTATGTAAAGTAGAGAATGTTTATATTTTTTGGGGGTGAAGAAGTTGATATATGGAATTAGTCATATTACTTTTATTGTCAAAGACCTAGATAAAGCCACAAAATTTTTTAAAGAAATTTTTGAAGCCAAAGAAATTTATTCAAGCGGAGACAAAAAGTTTTCTATATCCAAAGAAAAATTTTTCTTGATAAATGACCTTTGGATTGCAGTTATGGAAGGAGAGGAAATGGAAAAAAGCTATAATCATCTTTTCGAACTTCATACTGGAACATTGGAAACAAGACTTCTTCGATACCAAAAAGAACCAAAGGATTAAATTTAATAGTAATCAATTAAAAGTATTGTTAATTATAATTAGGACACACCTTTTTTATTATATGAAGTAGATAATATGGTATAATAAATATATACCACATTATTTGAAAGGTAGTGATAAGATGGACACTGCTAAACAAATATTATTAAAACTTATAGACGAAATTCCAGAAAATCAAATACATGAAGTAATAGATTTTATAGGATATTTAAAAATAAAAAATGAGAGGGATATGTTTAAAGAGTTAGAAGATGCAAGTAAAAGTAGTATGGATTTTTGGGATAATGACATAGATGATGAGGTATGGAATAATGTATAAGCAAAGAGATATATTACTAATTCCAATACCTTTTACAGATTTGACATCCAGTAAAAAG
>NFYZ01009937.1_pt1 | contig 19009 bp, 43 predicted proteins | sample 1092561 | NCBI WGS metagenome assembly NFYZ01 (sample SAMN03609887, study PRJNA323583) | gut metagenome | isolation source: feces | host: Rattus norvegicus | place: Malaysia | collected 2013 | reverse complement strand
TACTTGTTTAGATTTATCGTCAACTGGTACTGCTTCATATTTAGATTTTTTTAACTCTTTAATCATTTCTTCTTTATCTGTTACATACATAATCTTTTGAGCTCTTATTATTGCTGCATATTGGAGGGTTATATTCTCCCATAATATATCTATTGAGTTACTCTCCTTTATTGAATCTGCTATTTCCATTGTTTCTTTAGGTATATATTTTGCTCTTAACCCATGTTTTTCTGCGTTTTTATTCTTCTTTGGAGCTCCACCTCTTGCCCCATGGTAATAGCATACGTCGTATCCTTTTACCGCCCAGTTGCCACATCTTTCGCCTTTTCTGTTTGTAGCCGTACAACGTTTTTTGTTTGGATTCCTGGCCATTACATTCCCACCACCTACCTATTTTTTATTTACCAATCCATGGGGTTGAATGGTATTAAATGTTAGACACAAAATTAATCTTTTGTTCAATTGCTTAACTCTGCCCCACACCTAGGACATATTTCTTCTCAGCAACTTTGTATTATATAGCCACAGGTTATACATTTCATTTTGTTATGCTCCTTCCTACAATAAAGGTAATGTCCATCTTATATAAATTAATATTGGCAATAGCAGTAACACTCCTAGTAGCCATTCTGTTACATTGTTTTTTTCGTCTATTATTATGTGTGCTATTGCTGATGATATCAATAAGAAACTATACCAACCTAGTATTTTCATTTATTCATTCCCCCCTTAGCTCCATCTTATTTGTCTTATCCTTCCTTTCACTCTCTTATGACAATCGTGTTTCATTAAGTTCTCTGGCTTATCACCTAGTTCTATATCTTTATTTTCCTTGCACAGATTATTTAGTTTCTCGTATGTATAGTAATCTGCTTCTTTTAGATAATTGGCTATGTTCATTTTATTCACCTATTCATTAATAATCTTGCTGCTTATATGTATTGTTTACTTCTTATTATTTCTATTTGATTTTTAAATGGATCTTCTTCCAGTTTATCTAATCTCTTTTCTCCCTCTTTGATTACTTCTTTTAGTTTCTCCTTCATCTTCTCACTCCATTTTGCACGTTATGATAGCTTTGTTTATCTCTGTTCCTTTCTTGTTTCAGTTCTAATTCGTTTTTATATTTTTTATCTATGGTAATTCTTCTTGCCGACTCTATAAGGTAATCACTTTTAGGTAAGGTTTTTCTTTTGATAAGTTTGCATAGTAATTCTGCTGTATCTCTTTTATTTACGTGTGCATGGTTTCTGTATTTCCCATTTTGGTTTGCTACTGTATAGTAATTTCCACAGTTTATTATTTTCAGTTTGTCAACGATAATATCACTCCTATAATAATTTTGGGACAAGCCTGTAATAGACCTGTCCCACTTTCAAGGAGGAATAAAATTATCCCCCTTCAACTTGTGTTTTAAAAGGGGATAAGTGTCTAAAATGTTTATATAGGATTCTTACTTCTATTATATATTATATTATAGACAATTCAGAAAGTCAGTACACTAAAAGTTCACTCTTTGACTCGTTTTCCGACTTTTGCTGACTTCTTTTTTGCCCAGCTTTCTGATATATAAAGTTCATCTGCTATTTCATTTATTGTCTTGCCTTCTATAAACCTTTTATATGCTATCTGGTATTCTAGTCCTTCCAGTTTGTTTAGTTTCTCAAATATTTCTTTTTGAGTTTCTTTTTTGTCTGCTAGTATGGATTGTACTATTGCTGTTTTGTTATTTAAGGCTAGTTGCAATTCTAGATATCTATAGTAGTCTATTTCTGGTACTTTTAGTAGTCTATGTATAGCATATTGTTCACGTTCATAGCTTTCTAGCATTTTTTCATATATTTCTATTTCTCTAAGCAGGTCTTGGTATGTTGATATCAGTATCATATTACAGCCCCTTTCTTTCTGCTTCCATCTGATTTTCTATGAGCCTTAGTTCCAGTTTTGTTGCTTGTATTCTTTCGTTGGCTGACCTATATAGTACTTCTGTTGCGTCTCTATCGAATTTTAGTTCTGCTATATTTTCTTTTCCTCTACAGATATCCGATATGATTGTAACGGGTACCTTATTATTTCTTTGTATTAGGATTTCTTTCGATAGTTCTTTTCTATATTCTTTTTCTGCTAGTGCCATTTCTTCCCCTCTTTGTCTTGCAAGTTCTATTGCTTTATTCAATTCTTTTCTTTTCTTCTGTAGTTCTATATATAAACTTTGCATTGTAAACCTCCTAGTACAACTTACCACCCATAAGTTTTCTAGTTTCTTCTTCTTTATATCCCATTTCAAAGTATTTCTTTTGTAATTGTCTTTTTAGGTATAGATCTAATTCCCTTCCATTTTTGCCATGTACTCCATATTTTGAACCATGATGACAGTCCCAACATAGTAGTGTTACGGAATGTTTGTTCTCATATTGTTTTCTTTTTCCTCTACCACCTACTATATGGTGGTATTGCAGGAGAAAGTTACTCCCGCAAACCTCACATAATCCTTTCGATCTCTTGTTTACTACTTCTATTATTTTAGGTTCCATGTCTTCCCCCTTTGTTCGTTTACATTAGTAACCTTCCTCTTGCCTTCTGTAATTTTCTTCATGTTTTTTCATGTAGGCTTGTCCAATTTCTTGAATCGTAAAACCTAATTCATACCCCAAGCTCCTAATTAGCCTTCCTAAACGTCTGTATGTGATTGCAATTAATAGAATTTTGGATCCTACTGCCCCTTCTGTGTACTTATAAAGATAACCTGTTTTCTCATATATGTTCAAAAATATAATTGTTAAGTCTTTATAATCGGCTGTATCATCACAATTTAATTTTATCCCTAGTTGGTTTCCTAAACTTAAATAAAAGTGCCATACATCAGCCAGTTCCTCTAATATTGGATTTTTGTAACCTATTATCCCTTCTCCTTTGCAGTCTTCACACTCTATACACTCATGCTTAAAATTACTTTCTGCTGCTTCGGCCAACATATGATAATTCATATCACCTGTTCCATCACACAGTTCACAGAACACAGGTTCTTTGTCATTAGGCCCTTTAGTACTCCAATGTTTAAAACATCTGGTCGCATTCGCCAGTTCTGCAACCTCTACCTGTAGGGCTAATATTGTTTGTGATAGCAGTACGTCCTTGTCTATTTCTTTTCCTGTCCTTTTTAATTCATTTTCTAATATAGTTTTATCTAGTTCTTCTTGTAATTTATATAATTTATCTAGATTCATTATTCTTCCTCCTTTTTATATGCAATAGGTACAATACATTTATTGCAGTATGTCTTTCCTTCGAAAGTATATTTAACGCTTAGATTAGTTTTACAGTTATGGCATGTCAATCCTTTTCTTTTATGTCCAGATATTATTTTCATTTATTTTCTCTCCCTTTTAAAAATTCTTCAGCATCTGTATACCATGTAATTATCATTTTTGTTTTAATATCAAGTGCTTGAACCTTTATTCTGTCCACCATTATATCCATGTTTGACGTATATCCATCTGTATATTCACGCGTGTAATATTCTATGACTGGTTCAACATTTATAATATCTAGTTCCCTACCATTCACTTTTTCCATTTCTTTTTTTAGTTTACTTTTATCTATTGTTGCTATTTTCATATTCTTCCTCCTTGTATGTGATTGTTTACTCTACAACATTAATCAAATCTATCAATTCAACAAACAACAAACTGATAAGTCGTTTATCATCATTACTACACATGCGTTCGGTATAACCTGTTATTTTATTATCCTTCCCTATTACTAACCTTAAACAGCCAAACCCAATGTTGGCGGACCAATGTATATCAACACCACCATTACTTAATTTATTCTCGCCCCATGGTTCAATTTTATTAATTTCTAAGTTTTTAATTTCCATTATTTTTCCTCCTCAATTTCTATTGTTATTCTCTTTATCTCTTTATTCTCGAACACATCTTCGTACTTGATTGCGTCTATGATTTCTGCTATTCTAGTTCTTAGGCATAGTGTACTTTTTATTGCTTTAGTTTTATTTTTGCTGAATAAAGGTATGCTATTTGTTCCAGTTAGGGCTCCTGACCCGAGCCCTTTAACTGTTTTTTCTCCTTCATTCTTGCCACAATAGTAATAGTCATCTACTTTTATAAAAAATTGTTTGTCTATTAATTTGATTTTGATTCCCTCTTTCTTCTTATAGTTAACTCTAAATTATCACGTTCGTCTTGAGTGGTGATACAATCACACTCAATACACTTCCAGTCGATAACATTTTTCCCATATCCATCTGTATATTCCCCATCAAATTCAGTGTCTCCACCACAGTATAGGCATTGCATTTTATTCCTCCTTATTTATCCCTGTATTAAGCCCATTTTCTTCGTTGTATTCCTTAATTATTTTTAAGTCCTTTTCTATATCCCCTGTTAGAGATTCTTCAAGGTATACTTTCTTCCATGCCTCTTTAGCTTTTTTTAGCTCCCCTTCTGTAAAAGGGCCAAATCCTTTCATTTTATCCCTCCTTATTTGATTTCTTCATCTGATAGCTCTACTTCCAGAACATCACGTAAGACTAAATATTTTCCTTTTGCTGTCATGTGTTTACCTTCGTTTCGTATATCTGAAATTAGTTTATTTATCTTATATATTTTCCAGTCTAGACTTTTCATCTTTCTTCTTTCAGCTGTTGCATCTTTTATTTTGTCGTATACCATAGACATTAAAATATAAGCCAGTAGGGTAAAGGACAGTAATCCCAAAACCATAACAATCATCACAAATACATCATAAAATTTCTCCATTCTTATCCCCCTCATTGATGCTTCATGTAAAAATGTATAAAGTCTATCAGTAGGATTATTTCATCAGCTTTCAGCTCGTTTATTTTTAGGTATCTTACTAAGTATTGGTGCAGCCTTTCTTCATCAGTCGCTTTAAAATTTTCTCTTATGTCAGCATATATACTCTGCATGTTACTTTTACGTTTTTTAGTTTTATTTAATTGGTTTTCATAGTCCAACCTTTCTGTATACCTTGCCTCTTCTTCTTTCATTCCTTCTTCCAAATATAAATCATAATCGTCTGGTCTATTCATTTTTATCCCCCTTTCACCTGTTCACATATTTCCTTACATCTATTTTTACAGTCTATGCAACACATTTCACATTTTCTTGTTTCTGCATATTTTTTATATGTTATAGCTTGTCTACAATATTTATCAATTTTATCTTCACATTTATTTTTCATTTTTTAACCTCCTCTTTTTCTGCTTGTCCCACCTTCTTATCCATTTTAATTCAGTTTTATCTGTTTTTTTATCCCAATCCCATACGAACCATGAATAGGACATACTACTACCTTGTTTTCTACTGAAATCCCCTCCTTTGGAGCAACTTATTCTATCTACGTACTGATAAATACGATTTGGTGGGTTATTTTTAAATATATTTATAAATCTACTCTCACTTTCTAGAAATTGATTTCGTGCTAGTAAAATTACTTTGTATTTTGCAATTTGTAAACCTTTTACAACAAATTCTTCCAACAGTTTAAAGGGAGGGTTCATTATGACGGTGTCAGCATCTGTGTATGGATAATCGTTACTTAAAAAATCTAGTGGACCTCTCCCGAATCCTCTATCTATTAAATCTGTTGCTATAATTTTATTAGCTGCACCACTTTTTATGATACCTTGTACCATGTGCCCTTCACCACAACATGGCTCTAACACAACCCCTTTAAGTTCTTCGTATTGTAATATATTCATTACTTCTTCTGGTGGTGTCGCATAATAGTCATGCTTATCTCTGTTTGAATGTTCCTTGTTATAACCTAACGTTTCTAACATTGTTAGCCCCTTTCATTTGTTTACACACCTCATTACACTTATTTTTCATTTTTTAACCTCTTTAAGGTGTAGATTAAACATACTACCGATATTCCTGCTATTACTACAGTTAAGGCTATTGTTGCAGTTAAAACTACTTTTAAGGCTTCTAATGCTTCCATTTTCATTCCTCCTTTTATAAAACTCTATTGATAAGAACCAGTGCTATAACAACTAACTAACCTTCAATTTTTTCTAGTGTATTTCTTTCGAATATGTTGATAAAAAATAGCATTAATATTAGTATTCCTGATATTATTCTCATGTTTTTGTTCCTCCTCTTATTAGCAATTCATTAATCTATAATTAAGTATCACTACATTTTCAGGACCTTTCTCTTCAATAGTTTCTTTTAACGAAATTACATCTTCGAAACTTTTAATAGGTTGCTTTCGATGTATATCTATCATTCCATAACCAAATCCTTTTTTACCACTTTTTTTAACAACAAAACTATAACTAACAAAATAGATATAAGGGAACGATTCGCCCACTTATTCCACCTCCTATAATTCTGGATTTTCATATACATTTCCTATAACTACACAATTTGAAAAATCATCCTCTAAAATATGGGTTGGACAATGATATCCAGTTACATGTTCCCAAACAACTCTAAAACCAAAGAAGTGCCTTTCAATTACTATTTTAAATATTGATTTTGTATTGTAATCTCTTTCTTTGTGAGAAATTAATACAAAGTCCCCTATATATATTCCAGTTCCATTTCTATCGTCTTGTCCTGTGTATTGCAGTATAACTCCCATGCTCAAGGGTAAAAACTTTGCCTTCCCTTCCTCATCTTCATAGTGGCAATAAGGCTCTTCGCACTCTCCATACAAGCTATCACTAAGCCTTATAATTCTATACATTTTCCTTTTGTCCAATCTCCATACTTTAAATTTTAGTTCTCCCATTTTTATTCCTCCTATTCTTTTATCTCACCTCAAATAATTCTGGATTCTCGTATATATTTCCTATAACTTCAACTTCGTCTCTAAAAGCTGATATTGGGTATTCAGGCTCGAAACCTTTTTCTTTTCCCATGAATCCACAATTATGGTAAACAACTTCTGCGTAAATATAGCCGCCATCACCATCGTTTTCTCTGATAAAATCTCCCTCATATATTTCAACACCATTTTTATCTTTTAGTCCTGTATACTGCATTAATTCAATTTCATAAAAGCTACATGAATAATAGCTTTCTACTGATTTACTTTTTTCAATGACCACATCCACTTCCCTTTCATCAAGGTCAATTCTGTTTACCTCGACCATTTTTTCTTCTAATTTATCCCATGCTCTAAATTTAATCTCTCTCACTTATTTCACCTCCAATAGTTCTGGATTTTCGTATATGTTTCCCACGACTACAGGTTTAGTACAGCGACAACCTGTCCATACATCAGTAGTAGTATCAATATAATCATAGAGTGGTCTTTCTCCAACAAAGAATCCTGCATATTCTTCTCTATATTCTACGAGTAGGTATTCATCAATACATTCGTCCAAGTCTGTTCCGTACATGTAAAGATGTACTGTTCTTTTTAATATATCCCCTTCATATATTTCATTACCGTTTTTATCTTTAAGTCCTGTATACTGCCCTATAGTTTCTTTTAAAACTTCGAACCCTTCACCATATCCTTGCCCCTCACCTATAGATTGAATGAAGTATTCTCCACGACCTAGGTCTTTTCCTAAATAACCGTATATCCAACCACTTTTCATGTCATCGTACAATTCCCAATAAGGATAAAACCCCCTAAACTTAACCTTTCTCATTCTAATTCCTCCCTTTTAAATTCTTTTACTACAGTTTCCATAGCCCGATATATTTCTTTAAAATATTCCCCTTCCCCTATTGCAGAACCTACTAATTTCATCATCATTTTATTAGTTTCAACCCATTCCTCTAGTATTTGTAAGGCTTCATTTAGTTCCATTCCATTATTCTACCTCCTCATTTAGCCATGACTTATATAGCTTAAACCAATCATTTAATCTCATTGTCACTTTCCATTCTTGTCTATTTTTCCGGTGTGCTACTATTGGTATATCTTCATCTTTGGAGTCGTTTATTGACTGTTCTAGGGCTTTATCTACGTTAAGCCTTTCGACTCTTTTTATCTCTGCGTGTATGCCAGGTAGCCCCACTACATCAGCGTCATTATTTATTCCTGCATACTGTTGACTTCTTCTTGCTTTTTCAAAGCCTTGTTGTCTGCATATCTTGGCAAATTCCCTTTCTCCTTCTTTTCCTTTTTGGTTGCTGTTTATTTTAGCCATCTAATCAGCTCCTTTCTCGTCTTTCTTTTTATGATTACAGTAGTCTTTATTTGTGTAATTGTTTATTTCTGTTGGGTCAAATGGTTCTTTGCAACAAGGGCAATGTGGCAGCATTCCACTCATGTAACTATTTTGTAGGTTTCTGAATACGTTCATTCTAAGTCTTTTAGTGAATAGTTCATTGACTTCAACTGCAAGGCAATTTCTTTTCTTTTGCAGCCTTTCTATGTCGTGTTGATATTGTTCATAGTTTTTAGCTAGGTATAACAAGGCATCAAATGGTTTTATATATGCATTGCATTTAGTGCATTTTACTAGCCTATTAGTTGTATCAATTTCATAATTCGGCGGGTCACATCTACATATTTTCTGTGCATTTTTGTTTATTTTCATTAAGTTAAAATCGATTATCTTAGCCATTTTCTCACCTTTCTCTGTGGTCGGACTATTATCCTGTCATATATATAGGACTTTAAAAATGTTCCATTGCTTAGGCTTGTCCATTTTTTCCAGTTTCTCCACGCTTTTAGCAAGTTATCCTCCTTACCAGTTTTTGAACATTTGTTTTTCAGTCATCTCCATGTAATTCTTTCGTCTTTCTTTTTTCTCTTGCTCAAGCATATCTATAGCTTGTACTATACACTCTTTTGTTGTTATTCCTGTGCTGCTTGATATTTCTTCTATACCTTCAATAAGTTCTTTTGTAAATTTATCCATGTTATCACTCCTAAAATGGTATATCATCGTTGTTTATAGGTTTAAAACCATCTATATTGTTATCTTGCTCGTTATCGTCTCCCCAGTCTATGAACTCTACTCTTTCAGCTACTACTTCTGTTACGTATCTTCTAACTCCATTTTTATCGTCGTAAGTTCTGGATTGCAGCCTTCCCTGTACTGCTGTTCTTCTTCCTTTCGCTAGGTAATTAGCACAGTTTTCAGCTATTTTCCCCCATGCTACTATATTTATAAAGTCGGCTGTTGGCTTTCCTTCTGCTTCAAATTCTTGTTTTTTACTCTTGCTTAGTGGTTTATCTATTGCTAGGGTAAAATTTGCTACTGCTGTACCTGTGGTTGGTAAAAAGTTTAAATCTGGATCTCTGGTTAATCTCCCGATAAGCACTACGTTATTCATTTATACATCTCTCCTTTTTGTATTCTCGATTGTAGACATAGTAGGTATTTAGTGTTATTCCGGATCTTTTTATTATTTCTTCTCTGCTTAGGATTTCGTTGTTTTCTCTTGCTTCGTCTAGCAATTTAAACATTATGCTTCTTTTTGATACAGGTTTCTTTTTCTTCTTTGGTTTCTTTTTAGGTTTCTGCTCCACATATGGTGGAATTATCTCCCCACTTTTTAAGTATTCAGTTAGGCAGTTTCTGCAGTAAAAGCCTGTTTTTGTTGTATTTTTGTTAGGTATATATGTGCTTACTACTCCTATTTTTGTAGTTTCGCTGCATTTCGGACATGGTATTGTTGCCACCAATCCCCTTCTAGTTCTTCTATTAATCACTGCTATTTCTGTTCTTCCTAATATGTCAGCTATTTCTTTGTCAGACATTGTTTTAAAATGTCTTTCTAAAAAACTATCTTCTTCATTATTCCATTTAAGGCCAGTTCTATCTTTCAATTTTATTCCTCCTTGTTTCTATGCTTTGATTCATGGCCACCATATATAAGTACTCTATAGTCCCTTCTTTCACTTCCTCAGCTTCAAGGTTTTCTATGACTTCCAAAGCACTAAATATATTTCTTTTAGTTTTCAAAGTGCTATATACCGACCATTTATCCACGTGTTTCCACCTCCACAAACTTCATTAACTTAGGCATTTTAATTATGTCGAACGTCCCCACAGGACCGTTTCTTTGTTTTTCTATAATTAACTGGGATAATGTGCAGTTTTTTTCTTCTAATGTTTTAAAGAACTGAATCCCATATTCACCATCATTTATTAATTTTTCTTTTTCTGCTGAATTTGGTTCATGCAGGAATAATATATTATCTGAGTCCTGTTCTATTGCTCCCGACTCCCTCAAATCTGCCATTGATGGTCTTTTCCCTTCTGCATTTCTATTTAATTGGGATAGAATTATGATGGGTATCTGAAATTCTAGGGCCATCAGTTTTAAATCTCTTGTTATTGTTGCTACTTCCCTTTCCCTCGATTGTTCTTTGTCAGTTGAGTCTAGTAGTTGTAAATAGTCTATAATTATTAGTTCTGGCTTATATTTTCTTATTTTTGTTCTTATATGTGCTGGGTTTCTACTTGTTTTATCTATTAAAAAGTTAGGATAACTATATCTTTGTGCTACCTTAAAGACATCGGACCATTCGTTTTCTTTGATATCCCCTTTTCTAAGTCTAAGACTATCTACTAAGGCTTTTGAGGATATAATTCTTTCGCATAGTTGAGTCTTGGACATTTCTAGTGATGTATACATGACTTTTCTTCCGTTTTTTGCTATATTTAAAGCTAATTGCATTCCTAGAATTGTTTTCCCCACTCCCGGTCTAGCTCCTATTGTTGTTAATTCCTCTTTGTGTAATCCTGCTGTAGAATTGTCTAGCTTTGTTATGCCTGTATAGTACGATTTGTCATCTTTATTTTGGAATCTATCGTCTAATAAGTCAGTTGTTTCTAACATTGCATCTTTTAAATTGATTACATCATCATCTACTAAGTTTTCTATCTCGTCTATTTCCCTCATAGCATTATTTTTAATTGTATCTATGTCAGCTTCTCTATTTCTTGCCATCTCCTTAATTTTATTTGCCTTTCGAATTAATTTTCTTCTGTTAGATTTGTCTTTTAGGATTTCTATATTAGGTTCTATTATTGACGTGGTTGCTATGATATCTGTTATACCTGTCAAAGATGTTATTGATATATCACTAGATTCACTTATGGTGAAATAATTTATGTCTTTATCTTCTTTGTGCAGCCTTTCAATTATTTTAAACAGTTTGCCATGTTCTCTATCTATAAAATCATCGCTTTGTAGGTAACTTATAAAATCATGCGTGGAATTATCTAATATAAATGAACCTAATATTTCTTTTTCAATTCTTAAATCATCAGCCATCATAACCTTTTGTCACTTCCTCTCCAATTAGAAAGCCCTTCATCTTGGGTTGGTTTAATTTTGCTTTCATCTAGAAAATTTTGTATTGCTACATCCCTATGCAGGAACCTCTCTAATCCACGTTGTAAGAACTCGTCTATTGTCCACCTATAAGTAAACCAGTATTTATCGCTATTAAGAATCTCACTATAATTTTTAATTGCTGCCTTTATTTCTTCTTCTGTATACTCTTTTAAGGTTGTCTTTATTTTATTTTTCATCTTATTAGTTAGCTTACGATGTTCTATAATGTCTTGAGTATTCCAAAAGTCATATATACTATTAATACTTGTAATATTAATACTTGTAATATTATCCTCCATCTTTTCGTGGATAGGGTGTCCATCTTTTCGTGGATAGGGGTATCCATCTTTTAATGGATAGGGGTAGCAATTTTTGTTTATATATAATCTCCTTTCCTTTACCTTCTTATCTTCTTTAATAATTTTTGACTCTAAATATCCATATTTAGTTAAATTACTTATCCAATTACTAACTGTCTTTTTATTAACCTCATATAACTTTGCAAAATATGAGTTGTTAGCATAGCAATAACCTTTTGTATTAGATAAAGCTGTTATTTCAGCATATATTATTCGCTCCATAGGTTTTAATCTGTTATCATACCTCACATCAGCAGGTAAGATTGCATAATAATTTGGTCTATCCATACATAACCCCTTTCTATCTATAGGCTAAGGGGAGTAACCCCCCCCAACCTACTTAAATACATCTGGTAAATCCTTCATTTCCTCTATATATTTACAAACTTCATCATATTTTGCTTTTGTAATATCCTTTGTACCTTTAAAGCCAAACTCCTTAATTGCATCTTTAACAAGTCCATCATCGTTTCCGGCTATAGCAAACATTCTTCTACGTTGCTTGTCAGTTATATACTTACTTGGTTTTTGTTTAGGTTGCTGCTTTGATTTTTGCTCCTTGCCATGCTTGTTGGTTGCGTCGCTATCCTTTGTGTCATCTATAGCAAACAATCCGTTTAGTGCGTATTTCCTTGCGTATGAGCTTGTACTACCTGTTAGTTGGCTTAAATCCATTCCTTTTTTTCTTTCGTCTTCTCTAGCGTATGCTGTTGCTTGTACCATTTCATCTGGCTTTTCTGTATTGATTAATTTTGCAGTTGCTTCAACGTAATATCTATCTCCAATTTGAATTATCATGTCATCTATAACTAGAGTGGCCTTATTTTCATCCAATAGAGGTTTAACTCCTTCTAAAATATCTTCAGCCGACCTATAACTGTAGTTTCCGAATTTATTAAACTGGTTCTTTGGAGCCTTTAAACTATTTTGTATATTTAAAAGTTTCTGATATATATTCATTTAATCCACCTCCACTTCAAATTTTGGTGGCCTTTCTACTACTTCTACACCTTCCACTATTTCGCCATCTTCTGTAACTACTTGTCCATTGCTTACTTGCGTTATCTTCTTTAATTCGCCCCATTTAGCCGACTTTTTAACCTGCAGATAGTCAGTCATATTGTTCTTTTCTAACCAATCGGCTAATTTGTTGTTATCTCGCTTAAATTGTGGATTCTGATACTTCTTCACTAGCTCACCATTAGGCAATCTATATTTCAACGTTGTTTTAGTCTTTTTCATTTGTTCTGGATCTATAGTTTCAAAGTATTCAGCTAACATTTCATTTCTTTGTTCTGTCACATGCTGTTCTTCATCTTTAGCTTTCCTTAATTTTTCTTCATAAAATGCTATTTTCTCTTTTAACTTATTTTGGTAGGCCTTAATTTCGTCTAACTCCTGCCCCTTGACCTCTATCCACCAGTCAGCATCATCATCGTTCCTTATTTTCCAATCTTCTTTTTTAAATACTTCGTTCGTATTTTTTAAAATCTCATCTATTTGGTCTAACATCCTTATCCTCCTTTATAATTTTGCTCCTAAATAACTTGTCATCAATATTTGTAATACATTTTCATTTTCTTTCAGCTTTCTCTCTGCCTTCCTACCTGCTTCAATCTCTCTTTCAAGCTCTATATTTTCTTCTGTGATATAATAGATTTCCTTTTCTATTTCTCTTTTAATTCTCTCTTTTTCAGCTTCATAATTTATCTTTTTAATTACAAGAGTACCATCTGGCCTAGTCCCCATTTTTATTCCTCCCAATTTGTGTTATAATAGTAGTGGTGGTTTATTTCTTTGCCCTTCTAGTTGCTGCTAGAGGGGTTTTTCTTATTCAATGTACCAGTCGCTACTTAGTAAGATATTAGCTAACCCGACATCTGAATGTTTCTGTGATAATGTATCAAGTATCACATCTAATGTTTCAGCTTTTATATTAACCTTGTAAAGGTTATTTACGACTGATAATAACCTATCTCCCGAGTCCATACTTAACACATGTAATACACGTTGAAAGCTAACTGGTTCTTTTACTTCTTCCCACTCCTCAAAACCTGTCAAACGTGTAATTCTACAGCCATTTCGTGTTAACCCTAAAAAACCCGGAAATTTGCTTATCGTCGCTACATCCCCAACATTATGTTGGTCCAAAATATTTTTAATTAGTTTAAAATTTTTCCCTAACATTTGGTTAGGGTGTCTATCTATTAATTCCTGTATCTCCCATGTTTTCATTACTTATTCCTCCTCCATGTTTTCAATATCCATCAAACTAACTACTAAATAAGCTATCCCAATGATAAAGCCTGTCCAAACTGATGCAGGACTAGTTGCCCATGCTGTCATTACCTCACCTCCAATACAATTCATTGTTAATTTCATGTAGCTTTTTTACTGCCGAATTACTATCTACTCTGCGGTCAGAGTGGTCCAACATAATATAAGTTACTAAAAAATTTAAACCAAAATCAGATAGTTTTGTTATATCAACTTCTTCAAACCACTCTTTGCTAAGTTTCATTACCTCACCTCCTTCTTAAACACCGGTATAATGATGTCTAATTTTTCTTCTGGTATTTCTTTTTCGTTTATAATTTTTCTTGATACTACTTGGTACTCGTTATCCACCTCTACTATTGTTTTCATTCTGTACCTCCTCTAATAAAAGCTGTAACGTTGTCTTGATGTCTCTGGCAGCAAACTTAAAACCTACCACCACCCCTGCATCTACACCTCTAGCAAAATCATTTACTTTTTCCTTTGAAGAAAAATCCTTAATTTTTTCCTCATAGAACTCTTTGTCATCTATTAATTTTCTTGCAACAATGCTTTTAGGCCAAAGATAACCTTCTATTTTTTTGTTCATTTTTTAACCTCCTTAGGCCACCAATTCTATTCTTTCTACATAAACAAAATAGTCATAAATCTTTACAATGGAGTTTTTGTGATACTTGTCCACTATCCGCTTGATTTCTTTGTTTGTCTTGTAAGGGATAGCTTCTATTATCTGTATTGTTTGGTACATGCTATTCCTCCTCTCTTACTACTGTGAACAAAATAAAAATATAAGCTAAAATGGTGCCAATGATGATATTCTTCATTACTTCACCCCCTTAATAGTATTCATCCCAAAGTTCATCTTCGTCTATGTCTAACTTTTGCAATAACAAATTTACTAAAACTTTAAGCTCTATAAATTCTTCCTCTTTGGTTGGAAACCTGTTAACCATCAACCCTTCATTTGTATGATTAACTGCGTAAACTCGTTTCGTTTCATCTTCCAAATATATGACTTTTTGAACCTCATCAATATCAATAACCTTAGCTCCCAATAACCTTTCTCTAAATTCTTTAATGTCTCTCATCTTGTTCCTCCTTATTTTAATTCCAGTAATTCGTCTAATTCGAGCCCTAACTTAGTCGCCCATGCCCTAGCTACCTTTTCTATCTCTTGCAATTCTTTTTGACTCGCTTTACTCAAATGGCTTTTCTTACCTTCCCTAGCCTTTAAATTTATCCCTAATTGGTAGTTAATTTTCCTATAAAATGTAGACCATGCCATACCAAAATTATTATTAAAACTTCTTACTGCTATATTTCGTATTAAGATGTTTATTATTTGCCTACTATCTTTTATAGTTGTAGCTGTAGTTACTAAGTTTTTGTTTTCTGTTTCTAATTCTTTTATTCTTTTGTTTTTTAAGTTGAATAGTTTAGCATTTATAATTGCCACTTCATTCCAGTCACCTTCGTATTCTGCTGTCGCTTTATCCATGATTAACTGTTGTTCTAAATTTAATTCTTTATTTATGTTTTTTATTATATTTTCTTTTCCTTGTTCTGCATCGTGATATACATTTAATAGTAAAGTTCTAATTTCTTTCGCTACCTCACTATCCCTTAATAACATTCCAATCCTTAATACTGCTCTTTTAGGAAATATTGTATTTTGTGAATAGGTTAAGAATACATCTCCTATTAAAAATCCTCCTGTGTTTGTTTTGGTTGCTGACATCTTGTCAGTAAGCCCAATTTTGTCTATTAATTCCCTTCCATACCCCGTTTTCACACCATCTTCTATAAACTCTTCTCTATTCCTAGATAAGACCTGGTGAACAACATTCTTTTTAACTTCATAAAATTCTGCCACTTGATTAGTAGTCATAAATTCTGTTCCTGCCAATGTATTTAATTCTTTTACTTTTTCTAAAACATCAGTTCTTTCGATATATTTATCCCTTTGTTCTTTCCCACCTTCGATTAGCTTTAATTCGTTTGCTAACATTTGCTTGTCCTCCTTTTAATTATTTTGTTCAATATTTTGAACTTCTACATTAAAAAAATATGTGTCAATTTCATAAGGGTGAATCCCTAACAGATTACTTGCAATCAATATCTCGCTTTGTTTCCACTCGTTCTTACCATTGATTTTAAGGCTATTAGTGCGTTCTGACCACCCCATAGCTTTTGCAAAGGCCCCTAATGTTCCGTATTTTTCTATTATTTTACCTCTTAACTTTGATAAATCGTAACTCACTATTTCACCCCCTTGTTTGGTTCAATTCTTTGAACTAATTATATAATATCAGCTTTCTTTGAACTTGTCAACATTTATACGCGACTTTTCTACTTATCTATTGAACTTTTTTATAAAATGTGCTATTATATAGTTAGTAAGGAGGTGAAGAAATGAAGAGAGAGACAACTTCACAAAGGCTTAAAAAATACATGGAAAAATATAATTTAAAACAAGTTGATATTCTTAAAAAAGCAGAGCCCTACACACTTGAATATGAAGTAAAATTAAACAAAAACGATCTTTCGCAGTACGTATCAGGCAAAGTAGAGCCGGGGCAAGACAAAATTTTCATACTATCTAAAGCCTTGAATGTTGACCCCGCTTGGATAATGGGATTAGATGTACCTATGAAGAAACCAGTTGTAAAAAACAAAAAACAATTAAATTCAATTCCTTTAGTAGGCACAATAGCAGCGGGTACTCCAATATTAGCAGAACAAAATATTGAAGATTACTTTAACTTAGACAATAGGGTAAAAGTAGATTTTGCTCTAAAAGTAAAAGGGGATTCGATGGTAGGAGCCGGTATATTCCCAGGAGATTTAGTTTTCATCAAGGAGCAAAACACTCTAGAAAATGGAGAAATTGGAGCAGTATTAATTGAAAATGAAGCAACATTGAAGAAATTCTACAAAAAAGGAGATACAATAATACTACAACCAGAAAACGATATTTACTCTCCTATAGTTATCACAGATGGATACGTAAAGATTTTAGGGAAGTTAGTAGCAGTATTAAATTTAAGATAAGAGAGATAGAGAGGTATAAGTCGACAATACCTCTCTTATTCTTATGTAAGGAGGAATAAAATAATGAAAGTTGCAAGAATTTATATAAGGGTAAGTACGACCGAACAAGCTATTGAAGGCTACTCTGTACCGGCTCAAAAGGAAAGGCTAAAAAACTACTGTAAAGCAAAAGATTATATGATAGGAGATATATACGTTGATGGTGGCTATAGTGGTGCAAATATGGAAAGGCCCGGACTACAAAAGCTATTGCATGATGTGGAGACAAAAGAAACTGACATTGTGCTAGTGTATAAATTAGACAGATTATCCAGGAGTCAAAAAGACACTTTATACTTAATTGAAGATGTGTTTCTAAAAAAAGACATTTCCTTTGTATCTATGCAAGAAAGTTTTGATACATCGACTCCTTTTGGTCGTGCAATGGTGGGGATATTATCAGTTTTTGCTCAATTGGAAAGGGAGAATATAAGGGAAAGAAGCATGCTAGGAAAAGAAGAAAGAGCCAAAGAAGGACTATGGGGCGGCGGAATAGATCCGTTTGGTTATGATTATATAAAAGACAAAGATAAATTAGTGCCAAATGCAAACGCCGAACTTATTAAAAAGGCCTATGAACTATACCTAGAAGGAGATGGAACGCCAACCATAGCTCGTAAATTGGGCGGCGGTGATGTAACTAGGTCAAAGGTAAGAATGTGGCTTATGGCTCCAATTTATGCTGGTAAAATTGCATATGCTGGTAAGATTTATCCAGGTAAACATGAGCCTATAGTACCATGGGAAACTTTTTTAAAGGCTCAAGAGGTAATGCAATATAGGTCGAATAAAAGAGGAAAGCCTGTTAGTAAAAATGTACTTGCAGGTCTACCAAAATGTAAACGTTGTGGTGCTACCTGTGGAGCCAGAAAGAGTGGAAAACATTATTATTTAGTGTGCTATAGTAAAACTGGATATGTTCCTGAAATGGTGAAAGATCCAAGCTGTCGTAATGATAGTTGGAGACTTGACAAACTAACCGCATTAATAGAAGAAGAATTATTTAATATAACTTATGACAAAAATTATTTCAACAAAAAACTACATGAAGATAAAGAGGAAAAATTTAATAAAGAATTAGTAGCAAAAGAAATTAAATCTTTGGATAAAAAGATAGATAAAATAATGGAGTTAATGTTAGATGAAGACTTACAAATAGATGTGATGAAGAAAAAATTAATAGAAATGAACAAGAAGAAGAAGCAATTACAGAAACTCTTAAGTGAAAATAAAAAGAAAAAAGAGAATACAGGGTTGCTGCAGGAAACAATTAAAACCATAGAAGATTCCTGGGAAGATCTATCTATAGAAGGAAAGAATGAAATATTAAGAAGGTTGATAAAAGTGATATGGCTAGATGGGAATACGTATGAAGTAGAATGGAATATATAATTGTATTATTATGGTTATCCCGACAGGACTACTAGTGCATAATAATTAATATAAAATTATAGCTTTTTCTCGCTCGATGTGATATAATAAATATACCAAGTAAATTAGTTCTCTTTTTAAAAAACAATGCCCAAACAAGGATCTTTAAATAGGTCCTTGTTTTATTTTGTCTTTTTTGTCGTTCTGCTGCTTAAATAACTTAAAATCATGTACTTTTAAGCTAACCCCTGTATAAAGTCTATATTGAGCCATTACCAAGTTATACCCCCCCTTGATATACTTACTGTATTGGTTCCCTTTTAAAAATGGCTATAACAAGCTATTTAGAGGTCGGTTTTATTATAAAATCAGTAAAAAAATTAATCTTGACAAATATATGTAATTAAGCTATAATTAGATAAAAGTTGGTCGATATAGTCTATCTATAAGGACTTGAATCATATATTTTCACTATGTCTAAACCGGCTAACTATAAAAATAGTCTACCTATGAGGATTAGAAAGTATAAAACTTTCTAAAGTGTGCAAATGTAGGAGAAGGCAATTAGCTTTCTTCTACATTTATTTTTTGCATAAAAAAGACTAG
>NFYZ01012270.1_pt1 | contig 19027 bp, 11 predicted proteins | sample 1092561 | NCBI WGS metagenome assembly NFYZ01 (sample SAMN03609887, study PRJNA323583) | gut metagenome | isolation source: feces | host: Rattus norvegicus | place: Malaysia | collected 2013 | reverse complement strand
TCGTTCGCCATTTGTTAATCTATACTATTATTATTTAATATAATATTATCATTGCTGATATTTCAATTACCGTCTACGCAATTTATCCAAATCTATTTTCTTTGGGTTCTGCAACTGTTGTCTTAGTCGTTCCATTCCACGCTCGGTATCAGTCCTGTAAGGCTCAGTAGAAGATTTATCAATCGTTTCACTATTATCAGGGATTTCATCATTATTAAGACCTTTGACTCGTTTAACTAAATCAGAATATTTTATAGGTTTAGAAGTATCCCCTAATTTAGACCTTAATTTATCCAAATCTATTTTCTTTGGGTTCTGCAACTGTTGTCTTAGTCGTTCCATTCCACGCTCGGTATCAGTCCTGTAAGGCTCAGTAGAAGATTTATCAATCGTTTCACTATTATCAGGGATTTCATCATTATTAAGACCTTTGACTCGTTTAACTAAATCAGAATATTTTATAGGTTTAGAAGTATCCCCTAATTTAGACCTTAATTTATCCAAATCTATTTTCTTTGGGTTCTGCAACTGTTGTCTTAGTCGTTCCATTCCACGCTCGGTATCAGTCCTGTAAGGCTCAGTAGAAGATTTATCAATCGTTTCACTATTATCAGGGATTTCATCATTATTAAGACCTTTGACTCGTTTAACTAAATCAGAATATTTTATAGGTTTAGAAGTATCCCCTAATTTAGACCTTAATTTATCCAAATCTATTTTCTTTGGGTTCTGCAACTGTTGTCTTAGTCGTTCCATTCCACGCTCGGTATCAGTCCTGTAAGGCTCGGTAGAAGAAGATTTATCATCTCTATCATTACCATTTACCGTCTTTGTAGGTTCTTTCATTTTAGGCCCTGTGTCATTTGACGAGGGAGTATCAAGATTTTTGAAACCGTTCTTTGTCTTAATATCAGATAATTTAATAGGGTTCTGCAACTGTTGTCTTAGTCGTTCCATTCCACGCTCGGTATCAGTCCTGTAAGGCTCAGTAGAAGATTTATCAATCGTTTCACTATTATCAGGGATTTCATCATTATTAAGACCTTTGACTCGTTTAACTAAATCAGAATATTTTATAGGTTTAGAAGTATCCCCTAATTTAGACCTTAATTTATCCAAATCTATTTTCTTTGGGTTCTGCAACTGTTGTCTTAGTCGTTCCATTCCACGCTCGGTATCAGTCCTGTAAGGCTCGGTAGAAGAAGATTTATCATCTCTATCATTACCATTTACCGTCTTTGTAGGTTCTTTCATTTTAGGCCCTGTGTCATTTGACGAGGGAGTATCAAGATTTTTGAAACCGTTCTTTGTCTTAATATCAGATAATTTAATAGGGTTCTGCAACTGTTGTCTTAGTCGTTCCATTCCACGCTCGGTATCAGTCCTGTAAGGCTCAGTAGAAGAAGATTTCATACGGGGGCCATTTGTAGGAGTCTGTATTTCAGTATTGATAATGTTATTATTTCCGAATTTTGCAATTTTATACACGACACTCATTGTGTCATCTCCATTAGGATTAAAATCTCCGAGACCTTCATAAAAAAAGTCGGCTGGACGATTGAACGTCTGATCCGTTTCTTTCCACGCCGAGATTCTGTCTAAACGAAAGAATTTCCAACTAGGGACACGAGAAGTTGTATCCCCGTAAGGCTGGAAACATCTAATGACTGGATTACCCGCTTTTGTCAATCCATATGCGTACACTTCGACGACTCTCGCCCCGGTGTTTTTATCCTCTCCCTTTGTATGGTAATTGATAATTACCCTTTTATGACGATCAATAACATCATTTACATCAGCAATTGATACGCTCTCGTTTAAGATTAATTTATTTATAATATCATTGAAAATCATCTTATATCTTTAATATGTTTTTTATTGAGATTTCAATATTGCATCTCGGTGGATAAAAAAATAAGTCATCCCATTATAAAATAAATAGGATGACTTATCGTATTAATCAATTAATTTAACGTACTTGGTACTGACCTTCTCTTACGTTTTCTGAGGTATTTACAAGTTTTGCCGAATAAACGTTTTCTTGGTTATACATACTACGTGCTAATGCGGTGTTTCTTGCGTCATTATCATCTTTATTACCAGGTGCGCTGCTGATGGCGGTATCGAAATTACTATAATTAATTACGTTTAATGTACCATTACAATTAGGTAAAGAGAATGTATGACCACCATAACCAGTACCTTTACCTTGTGCGTCGCCAGTCGCCAATGCGTCAGGGTGTGTCACACTATAGACGTTTTCTCTGTTGTAATCGGAACGCACTTCTTCGACATGGCGTTCTTCCATACTTCTTTTTTCAAGACATGATTTCATCTGTTATCACTTTTTGTTCATTATTAAATAAATATCATTTACAGCCATTTTCCATCTTACGTTTTCTCATCCTTTCTTCAGCATCTCTTTTTGCCTTGGCATATGATGGGTTTCTTTCCTCTGGTGACCTGTTATCACCTCCAAAAAACGGGCTGAAATTTCTTTTCCTGTCTTCCTCTGAATATGGGGTAAATTTATTTACCATAGTTTCCATTATGCCATTCAGTGTTTCTCTTATAATGGAACGAAGATGTTCTTCATTAATTGTAACTTGTTTCATCGTTTATCTTTTACTATAATAATCATTATATATTTCATCGGTTAATCCGTTGTCTAATAAGACGATTGTAGGATAACCTCCTCTTAATGCCATACCGTAATTACACCTTCTCAGCATATCACCGATAGATATATCATAACTTCCAATATAGTCGTCCCAATTCATTAAGTCTTCATCTTCGGCTAATTCATTAAACGTCGCATCATCCAACATATCGTGAGCAAATCTCATCCTTTCATATTTATTTCCTTTTCGTTTAACATATGATGTCAATAGGAAATGATAAAAAGTCTGTTCGTCGATGCCTAAACATTCCTTGAAATCTTTTGCTTTCGCAGGTAATACATATTCTGTTATTATCCATTTATCGTTGTCATCAGTATCATATATTTCAGGGACAATTCCTAGTTGCTGTAAATAATAATCATTCCTGCCTTCTTGACCGTTTTGTGCAATACCTTTTTCGTTAATCGCTAATTTTAAGACTTTTGAATCATCTAATTGGAATGTTGCCCTTGATGAACCTTTGCCTACATGACTACCTATATGGGCAATACAGTAATTATAACGTCCTTTGAATGAGGTTATCGAAGAAAGTTCTTCGAGACTAAACGTATCATCTTGTGCCTCTCTTATTAATCTTATCTGTTCCTCAGATAAATAGATGGTCTTACGCTCCGTTGCCTCATATTTGATTGCATTATTATTCGACATCTTATCTGCAACACCATGAGTCTGAAATTTTGAAATTGTCGGTTTCATCTTGCCGTGGGTTAAGCGGTCTTTCTCATGTGGTTTTATAAACGCATTCGATATACCTGCGTCTTTCTTTGCTTGCTTAAAACCTCTTATGGCATTCGTTGCGGTATTCAATGTATTATTTACCCATGTTTTAATAGCATCGCCACCATTTAACATATACTCGTCAGAATGAATATCACCTTGGAAATTGTCGAAATAATTTTTTAAACGTTTCATCTCTTGGTATTTTATGCCATTCATTTCCAATATATTATTTAAACGTTTATAACCTTCAACATCTTTGTCACCGTTGTAATTATTCAATATCGTAACAAGATATTTTCTAACCCCTTTAGGCAACGGAAATTGTCTATTTTTAAGGTCTTTGTTTCCACCTTCAAAAAGTAAATGTATCATATCACGATATTTATTTGATTTTATTATTAGAGAGTAATTTCATAATAAGTTCCTTTTTCCATCTGTAAGGAATACCATTCATATTCACGTTTTCGAGTATTTTATTTATGACTATCGCTTGTTGTTTCGGATTTAAATTATTCATTGCGTCTACTAACATATTAGTCTTATAATCTACTCCTTGTGGTATCTGTATTAAATTATCGTTATTATCACCATTACTCAGCATATCGAGTTCATCGTTATTATAAAAGTCGTCGACATTATCATTATTCACATCGACACCCTCTCGCATACGATGGCAATAGCCGTTAGAATAATTGTTGAATCGACTATATGTTTGCGGTGTCATAGATTTTGCAATTCTATCTCCTATTAAGGTATCACCACTTTCAGTATCGTCTACTTTACCATCAACACTTATCTGAGATTGTCCTATTCTTGATGGCATATCGTTTTCATCATCTATATAATCAAAGTCGCCATTATCAGTCTCCTTTAATTGCTGTTTTGTTAATTTTATAATCCTTGGCATAGTTTTACTGACTATTTATTACATATAATATAAATATGTGAAACTCTGATGAGTAACATACTTGAGCATAATAGAAATATATTTGATATTGTACTGGATAAAGAAAATTATTGGGATTTTCATTTAAGTACTGATTACAATAGTTCGGTAAATACCGACAATAATCGATTAACCACGCATTGTCTTTCTTCATATATTGATTTTAATAATCCTAAATGTGTGTGGATGGACAGTGTATTTTCATTACCCGACTACAAATGGGAGAATGCTATAAACAAAGGTGTCATTTTAAATAGTATCGGCTATACGGGTGTTGATAACGGTTTTATCACATTCGAGAAAGATTCTATAAGTAATAAAAAATTTTTGGAATTATTTACAAAGTCGAAATTACGATTAGATGAGAACGATATAAGATTCGTATTGAACAAAATCAACGGAAATAATCAATTGTATTATTACGGTAATAATATTGTCGTTGAAGACGGTATCGGGGTTGCGAGGCTAAGAGGAGGCTTTTATCAAGGTTTCTTTAAGACAAAATGTAACGAATATCAGGTACTTCCATCAAAAATAGATGATGGAATCACGATTGAAATTACTCTGAAAAAGAGTAATGATGCTGTAAACGATAAAAGGACGTTAAACTCAGTGCATCCTGATAATGAAGGAATATTTTTCTTCATCGGTACAAGGGCAGAAAATAAATGGATTAAAAATTACATAACCGAATATTCAAATGCCGATGACAATTCAAATTATGTTAAGGATGATTATATGAAAGATAATGTCTTCAAGAAAGAAGCTACGAATGAGCCATATACCTCAGAAACCGATACTTCAATCGATAGTGAATACCTGAAACCATCAGAAGAATGCAAAATAGGAAAATATACGTCAAACGGATATTCAGATAAAGATTATCTTAACGAAAATGATGTGTGCGATATCTATAACAATTATTTTATTAAAGGCTATTTAGCCGACGATGAAATAATCAACGACGATGATTTTACAACAGAAGAAGGATATGATATCTACCAGCCTAATATTGAAGAAATAAAAACCGATAATAAATTTATAACGTATAATAGGGCAAAAAATGGACTTGATATGGATAGCGACGATGGAAATACTGAGACTATTCTTTATAACATCAAATGTCCTGAACTTGAAAATTACTTTACCTTATTTAATAGAACGGATAACGGGTATACTATTGAAAACATAGATTCATTGTTAAAAGTAGAAAGTAAAAAATATTCAGTTAATAAAGATATAATCAATAACGCATTATGTTTTAGGATAACTTCAGACGGAAGGCTCGGCTATCGTTACCTGACAAAAGACTGTGATAGTGAAGAAGGAATCGGTATCATTGAAGAATATACAGAACAACCTTTGATCAATAATAATGTGTGGTATTGTATCTCAACGAAAATACAAAAATGTTCTAATGATAAGATGAAATTGTTCTTTTACGTTAACGGTAAGTTAAAAATGATTACAAAAGAGATTCCTATATTGGAACTACGTGAATTAAATGACCTATACAGCAAACAGGAAGGTGTACCATACAATATGTCTCTCGGTGGAGGAACCCAAGGACTTTGTGACGTGATATATCCATTATACCGAGACAATCCTTCCATCATTTATCCCTTAGAAAAATACTTTGCAGGTAGTTTTATAGGCGATATTAGATCATTTAGATTCTACTCTTGTCTATTAAATGGAAATGAAATAGAAAATAACTATAAAAATGATATTATTTAATGCTTTTTAAGATATTTATAAATAAACAATTTTTTTTCGATAATGATTGACGGAATAACATATTTTAGAAAGAACTCTCCTTACACAGGAGATGTTACTAAGAATTGTGCGCTCGACGGTGTCGAAGTAGACAATAACTTTTTTGTTCTTGAAGGTCGTGACATAAAGACTTTAAAGGTCGATGGTAGTGATATTGTAATTGAATTGCAAAACGGTAAAATCATACGTTCAGTCGACGCATTGAAGGATGTAACAGATTTAAAGCACACGGCTGTTTCTGAGCTTGAATTTGACAAAGAAAACGGTGTACTTAAGTTCGTGAGAAATGGTGAGCAAGTCGCTATAACAGGATTCGCTACCGAATCAAATATCGGATCGGATACCAAACCAGGTTCTGTTGTTACAGTCGCTGTTGATGACAGTCTTAAAGGTAATGGCCTCGCAGCATCACCATTCTCCATTTCACCTATGTTTAAAACTGGACAGTATGAACCTGTTAAAAAAATCATATCGGTTGTAGATGGTGAGAGTCTTCCTGTCTGTAAAACTCTTACCGTAGGTGACAGATATCTTACAAAGGAATACGTAAGTGTATATGGGATGCTTTATAATTACGAAGCCGTTAAAAAGATAGCATGTAATTTGAATAAGGCAAACTCACCTTGGAGAATCCCTACAAAGGAAGATTGGGACGATATGCTTAATGCTGTAGAACCTTGTCCAAAGGATAGAGACCATAACTCAGCAACTGCTAATAAATATTTAGGTGCTTGGGCAGGTAAATTGCTTAAATCTACTGATTTATGGTTACATTCATCTACCATTGACCCTTGCAGCAATGATACTTGTATCAACTACGATACTGTTTCTTGCGGAAATAGTGGTAACGGTTGTGAAGGTACCTATTGTGGAAAAGTATGCGATAATAGTTGCGGATGCTGTGACTGTGGCAATATGGGTTGTGATAATAGAGGTCTTGATGCATTTGGTTTCCATATCGTACCAGCCGGATATGCTGACGACGGACGTAATTTTGTATTCTTCGGAGAAAGGGCATATTTCTGGACAGCAACTAATTCTAATTGCGAAAATGTCTACGTTAAACGTTTCGAATACAATAAGAATTCTGTTTATCAAAATGTAATCGCAAGTCAGAATTATCTGTCATTAAGATTGATTAAGGATTATAACGGTCATAACTATCACGAGAGTGAAAAGATTTTATCTGATCAATATCCTACTGTAATGATGCCATCAGTTAAAAACGGTCACTCGATATGGACTTCTGTCAACGTTTCGTTAGGATGTGGTTGTGGCAGAATCGAACCGAATAACGGTTTAGCATTAGCACATACCACTAAATTTTATCTTAATGAATGGGACGGAAAAGAATGGCTGAGGAACGAATTAAAAGACGGTGAAAGCGTCGTAATCAAGAAAGCACCTAACGGTCAGACAAACGCAGAATATCGTTTAAGTGACGGTAAGCTGATTAATGTCGCACAAATAACATATGAAGCTGTAATCAATGATATTAACCCTAAGCTCAATGAATTAGGAACCAAGATAGATAATGAAATCAATCGTTCTATCGCTAAGGATACAATGATTGAAGACACCATAAACAATGAGTTAAGGCCTAACATCACTAAGAATTCAAATGATATTGCAACCGTTAATACCAATTTAGTTTCTGCCATCGGTAACATTAACGAGGCTATCAAGACAGTCAATGATAATTTGGTCGACGCTGTTAATACAATCAATGGCGGTATTGCGACTGAGATTCAGGAACGCAAGGATGCCGATGCTGCCGAAAAGGAGGCAAGAATTGCGACTGACGAGGAGATCAAGGCGACTGTTGCAGCAAACAAGGAGATTCTCGACCAAGAAATCGAAAGGGCAACCACTAAAGATAATGAGTTGGCTACTGCCATTGCTGAGGAAAAACAAGCACGTGAAGCTAAGGATGCTGAATTGGAAAATAAGATTGGACAACACCAGACAGTAAGCGATGAACACTATCAGGAATTAAAAGGACTCATAAATACCAATAAAGATTCCATCGATAATTTAAGTACGGATCTTGACGCAACTAAGACTGATTTGAACAATACCAAACAAGTACTGACTGATTTCGGTAAAGAAACAGCTAAAGCATTCGAACAGATAAATCAAGTTATCACAGACGGTTTCAATACAATCAATGGCGGTATTGCGACTGAGATTCAGGAACGCAAGGATGCCGATGCTGCCGAAAAGGAGGCAAGAATTGCGACTGACGAGGAGATCAAGGCGACTATCTTGACTGAAGAAGGAACTTCTTTTGACACTAACAACGGTGTGCTTACTTTGAAGAGTAAAGGTGGAACAAATGACATAAAAGTTCAATTCTCTATGAACTTCGGAGAGTTCTAATAATATTTATTAATGTGTAATATAAACAAGATATGAAAAATAAAGAATATAGTCTTCAACTTTTAACTCATAAGAGTGAAATATTCGCTACCCGTGAGGATGCTATCGAGTATTTCGAAGTGAATTTCAGACCGAATTCACTCATTGGAGAACCAGCATTAGCCTTTTACGGAGACCAAAAGTCTCCAAAGGCTATTATGGCTATCGGTGTCGCAGATAAAAAAGTATTCTACATTGATACGAATAAATTATCTGAGAGTATCGATGATGTAATATCAAAGACGGAAGATGAAGAAGGGGAAATTACAAATTCACTTGACCTTATCAAAAATATCATAACTGCCTGTGGTCTTACTCTTGATGAGAATAAAAAGACTAACAGAGTTACATATGATACCGACGTTAAGGACGATGTCATAGGCAATGCTAAATCTTTGTCTGAAGCAATTGACCTTTTATCTAAATTCATCCAAAAAGGATTCAAAGATAACGAGTTGAAAGTCGATGATACTGAGAGTATTAAACTGTCATATAAACCGGATGTAACTGACGGAAAGAAACTTACTGCCGAAGTAAAACTTTCTAATAACGGAGATAGTGATGATATTGATTTCAACGATAATATCATTTGTAAAAAGTCAGATGGTTTATATGCTGCCGCAAACCTCGAATATGATGAAGAAAAGCATACACTGACTTTTACATCAAGCGGTTATAAGGACGGTAAATACAAAGACGATGCCCACAAGAAGGTCATCAATCTGGATGAACACACCATTGTTTCTACCGAAAATCATCATCATAATATTGAACTCGTTATCAATAAGATTGCAGGCACCAACAAATATGTGATTTCAGGTGATGTACGTTTGTCAGAGGATGAGAATAATATTCTTAAAATCGAGGATGATCATCTTATTGTCGACGGTCGGGCTAAAAATATTAAGTATGGTGACATTACCGTTGCTAAAGGTCTTAACAATTTGAAGGACAGATGCGATGATTTAGCCGATAAAATCGACAATATCAAAGATAGTCTCTCTATCGACGGAACTACAACCGATACTTTCGAAGCAAACGTCGTTAAAGGTACACACGGTTTTACTGTAAGCGGCGATGTGAGATTAAGTAATGATACCTCAGTAAAAGTCTCTGACGGTGGACTTAGTGTCAATGTTGATATTGATGTTGATACAGCTTCTAATCAATTGACATTAAAGGTCGGTAATAGAACTAAAATAGTTTCATTACCGGGCATTCAAATTGTAAAGAATATTCGTTACGATGAAAAGACGGCATCTATAGTCATCGAATTGACTGATAGTAGTACTCCTCTTACAATCCCAGTCTCAGATATGATAGAGACCATTTATGTACAGAATGACGCTTCAAGTGCCGTCGAATTACATAAGCACGAAAAGGAAGGTGAACCTGGCAGAAGTTATCTGTCAGCAACGGTTAAGTTAAAAACATCAGGTAACATTCTTGCAAAGGACCCTGTAACAGGTGAACTGTATGTCCCTGAGACCGCTGTAAGTAATGCCGTCGCTGTTGAAACTAATAGGGCATTAGAAGCTGAAAGGACAATTACTGAAAAGGTGAATACGGTTTCATCATCAATTACCGATGAAGTTGAACGTGCTAAGGAAGCTGAAAGGGTATTATCTGAGACCGATAACACCATAAAAAATGAAATAACATCAGTTAAAAATAACCTTGAGACCGAAAAGACTGCCCGTGAATCTTTCGACAACAATATCAAGACTATCGTCGACGGTCATACACAGTCATTGTCAGATATTAATTCATCACTCAATGATGTTAAATCTAAAATCACAGATGAAACTTCGGCAAGAGAGTTGGCTGATACCACATTGCAGTCGTCAATCGATGCTAATAAAACTGCTGTAGATAAAGAGGTAGCAAGGGCAAAAGAAGCTGAGACTGCTATTGCAAGTAACGTCGCTGAACATATAAAGGTATTCGATGCCTATAAAGAAAAGACTGATTCAAAAATTGCTGATTTGACACAGTCAGATAACGATATCAAGAGCCTTATCGCCGACAAGGTAGCTGATATTAATAACGAGATTTCAGCAACAAATACAAAGGTAACTAAATTAGAAGGCGATACTTCTAAGTTATCGACAGATGTTAATGATGAAGTAACTCGTGCTAAGGCAGCAGAACTCACATTATCACAAGGCATTGCATCTAACCTTTCAGCAATTAACGATGAAATTAATCGTTCAACTAATAAGGATACAGAACTTGAGAACAAGATTTCAAGTCATATTGAGGCTTATACTGAGTATAAGACCGACAATAACGCTAAAGTTTCTGTGTTACAGAATGCTGTAAAGGCAATCGAGACTGATGTTGCCAAGAAGTATAATGACCTTGATGCAAAAGATAACCAGACAATTTCTGATTACAAGGCAGCAGACGTGACATTGCAGTCAAATATCGATAAGGAAGTCGTAAGAGCGACAACCGAGGAAGGTAAGATTAATTCTGCCTTGACCGATGAGGTTGCACGTGCAAAGGCTAAGGAAACCGAACTATCTGATATGGTAAATAGTCTTGATTCTGATTACAAGGCAGCAGATACTCAATTAAAGTCGACAATCGATGGTTTGACGACTGGTTTAACTAATGAGGTTAATAGGGCAACTGAAGCTGAGAATAAGATTAAGTCTGATTTAACCGTTGAAATCAATAAGAAGGTCGCTTCTGTTACAATTGAGAAAAATAGTACAAGCGATTTACAATATACATTATATGTCGACGGTAAACCATCTGGCGAAGTTAATATTCCAAAGGACCAGTTGTTGACTAATATTGAATATTTGGCAGGAGAGAAAATCATTAGATTCACTTTTGAGACTACTAGTGGGGTCAAAGTTACTGATGTAAATGTTGCCGATTTGGTAGATACTTACATCGCAGGTGATGGATTGACATTGGTGGATAATAAATTCTCAGTTAAAAAATCAGATGGTAGCCAACCTTATCTCGAAGTTACTGCTGATGGTGTCAAAGTTGTCGGCGTTGATGAAGCACTTGCATTAAAGGCAAACGCTGCTAATGTATACACTAAAGACGAAATCGAGGCTAAAGGTTATCTGACTGAGCATCAAGACCTTTCATCTTTTGTGACTAAGGATGAGTTAGCCGAGGTTAAAATCAAAACAGATGCTAATACTTCTGCTGTCACAGATGAAGTAACTCGTGCCAAGGGTGCTGAAAGTAATCTGAATGTCGCTATAAAGGCAAATGAAACTTCAATTACAAACGAAGTTACCCGAGCAACTAATGCTGAGACCGCTATTTCTGATAAACTTAACGAGCATTTAGCAGACGTTAAGGAATACAAAAAGTCTGTAGACACTGCAATCGATGGCTTGAGGGGTGCTGATACTGCAATTAATGAAAAGATAGCAACTAATCTGAGTGATACCAAGGCATCTATCGAGAGCGTTAAGACCGATTACAAGGCAGCAGATACTCAGTTACAAACTAATATCGATAAGGAAGTCGTAAGAGCGACAACCGAGGAAGGTAAGATTAATTCTGCCTTGACCGATGAGGTTGCACGTGCAAAGGCTAAGGAGACTGAACTCAAAGTATCAGTTGATGCTAATTCTGATGCAACTGCAAAAGAGACTGAAAGGGCTAAGGCTAAGGAGACTGAATTACTTGATACTATCAAAGATAATGCAACAAAGGCATCATTCGTTGTAAACAAGTCTAATACAATTAACTTGACTAAGACAACAAAGGATGACGGAAGCTCAGTTTTGACTGGAAATGTTGAGATTTCTACACTTGATGGTAACTTGCTGAAGGGAGACCAACCTTTGTACGCTTCGGTAGACCTTACATACGACGCTGGTACTAATACCCTTAAGTTCAATTCATCAGCATTGGAAACTGAAAAGGTAATTAAACTTAATGCAGGTTCAGTGATAGACCTTATGTATTACGACGCTGCGACTGAAGAACTTGTGATTGTTTATACGAATGCAAATGGAGAACAATCTGAAGTACGTTTCTCAGCAAGAACATTGTTTAATAAATGGGATGTACAGAAAGACCATTTAGGTGGCATAATTCTTGATAAAAAGGTCAATACGGAGGGTACTGATATTCTGTCAGGTGCAGTTGTGTTATCGAAATTGTCAACTAACGCATTGATTAATGACCAAGGTTCATTGTATGTTTCTAATCAGGCAAAAGATTACAATTTGGCAGACGGTAAAACAGTACAATTAGCTATCGAAGAACTTCAGAAGAAAGTCGACGAAGGCGATGATAATACAGAATTAAATGACCGTTTGACTAAATGTGAATCGCAAGTGAATAGTCTTGTCGGTAATGATAGCAAACAAGACACCAAATTAGCCACACTTGAAAAAGATGTCGAAAATCTTAAGAAGAAACCATCGTTAAAGGTTGCAAATACGAATTCAGTCGCGATGGCAGTTAATGATGAGACAATCACATCTGAAATTAGATTGGCTTCAGTTGATAACCTAATACATGTTAACGAAGACGGTTTATCATTTGACGGTTCTATCGATTACGGAACATATTAAAAAAAAATCAATAAATACATTGGCATTTATTGTGTGTCAATATATTTATAAATAATAATAAAGAAAAAAAAATTTATAATAAAAATGAGTACTAATTCAAAGGTTCTTCAGTTGCTTAGAAATGCCGAATTAAGTCCAGATAAAGGATCGGCAAAAGAAGCATTGAACGGTAAATTAAATGAATTGAAAGACGGACAGATACTTATTAACCGCTACGGTGACGGAAGTAAATGTATCATCGGTATCGCTTATGTAAAAGATGATGATAAAAAGATGTTTTTGCTCGAGTCAGGTGCTTCGGATGAAAGTGTTTCAGCTGCATTGGCAAGGATTACAAATCTTTCAGGATTTGAGGGTGATACATATGTCGCAAATAGTGGTGTCGATTTCATAGATAACGCCACATCTCTAAATGATGCCGACAAGAAACTGTCGGCGGCAATCAAAGAGGTTTCAGATAGTTCAAAAGAGGCTATCAAATCAATTGAACAAAAGGTTGAACCTGATAAATATACGAGGCAAACTGCTGATCAATATATAACGACTAGTGTGGGTAACAAGCTAGAAAGTTTCCAATTAAAATTTACCCCATTGTCTCCTTCAACATTAAAAATGCCATCTGCGATGGGTGATTTGGCGCAAGGAACAACTGCTGCTGTTTTGCGTGATATGACGTTGTCCGAGATTCTCGATAGTATACTGTTTAAAACAGTGTACCCTACTATTACAGATCCTTCCGGTACAATTGGTTTTAAAGACAGTTTTACTAACAATAGTATTGTAGAAGTAGGTACTGTTGCTCCTCAAGATAAAAATATGAATTATACGTTTAACAAAGGTGTTGTTAGGGTGGATGATGGTACGACAGCTAATTTAGATTACGTGGGCGATGCGACTGGTGTTACCTATACATATACATATACACCAGGTGCTGCCAATACCGATGCCGGCGTTGAAATCGGTGGTACAGCAGAAAATAATGTTGCTTTAAAAGATGGTAAATTAGGTCTCGGGACATATGTATATCGTGGTACTATAGCATATAATGGTGGAACTCAGTTTAAGGATTCTAAGGGTAACATGACAAATCCGATGCAGACGACGAATAAAGGTGAGGTTGCAAATCCTCATTTGGCAGGTAATCTAAATGCATCGAATACCTTGTCCATCAATGTATCAGCTCCTGTGTATATTGATAAAAACGCTGACGGTAATTTTACAAAAAATGCTCTTCAGAAATGGGGTAGTATGAAATTTACGGGTATTGCACTTAGTGGTACATCGGCAGACAAGCCTTTACAGATTAAGACTCCTCGTAAATTAAAATCAGTTAATTCATATAATAAAGTTAGCGGTAAGTATGATACACCGCAATTAGATAATTTCACACTAACTGATCCTGCTGTTCAGGAAACAATTAATGGCGTAACAGTAAATTATTTCTTGTATAAATGGACTGGTGGTTCACTCGGTGGTGGAAATTATGAAATAATGACCTATTAATAAAAATAATTATTTAAACAAAAATATAATGGGCAAAATTATATATGGTACACATATAGAGGTGCCAGCTCCTTTTGACGCAAAATCTTGCGATGCAATGGATACACGTCTTGTTGTGGAAACAAAAGCAGACTTAACGACTAATGCCATGGCTACTTTTAGTGGAACAGGAAAATACTGTTTCGTTTACGAAGGTATTCAGGTATATGTTCGAGAAGATAAAAGTACATATATGTACGTAGGACCTAATGATGGTAAAAACGGTATCTTATTATCTGAGGTTCAAAAAGAAGACAATTGGAGAAAATTGTCGGATCCGACTTTAACCCCAAGTGAATTGGGTAATACGATTTCGGAAATACAGTCCGATGTTATCAAAAATAAAGTCACCAATCATGATAAGACAATTACGGTTACACCGCCTGAGAACGAGGGGAATACAGACATTAAGGTAGCAATTGCAACGGTAGATACAAATATCTTGAAAATCGGTACTGATGGTCTTGACACTGAAATAACCTTGAAAAAGGTTGAAAGTGTCACGGATAATACACTTGCGTCACAATATCAATTGGTAGGCAAAGGTAATAAAGTGTTAGGTACTACTATTGATATCCCAAAAGACCAACTATTAAAAGATGCAAAGTTAGGATATGCAAATGCCAGTGTCAACGAGTCTAATGGAACGATCAATATTGGTTCGGCCGGGGCGAGTGAAATTGAAGGTCAACCACAGTATCTTGTCTTATCGATGAGCATTGCAGATGGAACTTACACAAAGGTCGTCGTTAATCTCAGTCAATTCTTAACCGAAAAAGAATTCAAAGACGGTTTAGTCTTAGAAGGTAATGTCGTTAAAGGCAACGTTAAAGCCGATGACAAATTCTTGGGTGTTGGTGAGGATGGTTTTTTCACCAAAGGAATTGAAAAGGCAATTAATGATAAATTCGACACCATAAGCCTTAACGCTGAAAATGTAAAGTTCGATCACTCGGACGAAGTTATCGTACAACCCTCTGACACAAATGTTAAGATGGCGATAAAAGCCCTAGACAATGCCGTAAATGGTAATAAGACTACGTTAGAGGGTCTAATGAACGGTGATAATTCGGTCGATAAAAAGATTGAGACTGCGTTTGCTGCCCATACGGTAAATGGAAACTCTTTATCATCTAAGGATGTTGTGTTAAACGGACAAGATATTAAATTAGATGGATATACCAAGGGTGCTAACGGAGAACCAGTTTTTGCAACAGACAATGTCAATGCTGCTATTGGCAAATTGGAAAATCAGATAGCGAATAAGACTTTGAACGGTAGTAAGGCAATTAAGGTCGAGGATCAGACAATTAGTCTTGCCTTAAGTCCTGAAAATCCTAATGATATGTTAACAATACAAGAGGACGGACTGTCATTAAGTTCAACGTTTGATTGTGGTACATATTAAAGAACCGATGTTTATCGAAAAATACCGACGGAATCGAAGCTAAAGGCTATCTGACTGGACATCAAGACGTTTCATCTTTAGATGATGTTACTAATGGTTTATATGTCAGTGGTACAACCGATTACGGAAATTATTAATAAATAAAATAGTCAGAAATCACAGAAAAACAGATTTTTTTTTTAATGATTTCTGACTATTTATATAATGAATAATGGATTATTAAAAAATTATAAAATGGCAACAAGACATTTATATTTATACAGAAACAAGACGATAGGCACTGATCGTACTGCTGCTAAAACAGCGTTGGAAAATGTATTAAAAAATGCAAATGATGGTGAAATCGTAATTAATAGATATAAGGACGGCGATAATATTAAAGTACTTATCGGTTTTACAACAGAGGATTCCACAGTAAAGAAACCATTCGTTTTTGATGCTGATGCAATTCCTGCCGACGTACAGAAAGAATTAGATAAAATCGGTGGAACTGGCGAAGGAAGTCTCAAAAATGCAATCGATGAAGCTAAAAATGACTTGATTGGTTCTGCTGAGGACACAAGTGAGTCTCAGACTATTACGGGTGCCAAGAAATATACCGACAATAAAATTGCGGATCTTGATGTGACCGATATTGCGGTTGAATCTTCATTCGTAACTAAAGTTGACGAGGACGACGGTAAAATTATTGTATCACGTGGTAAAGTAACTTCAAACGATAAGACAGTTACTATCAATAATGGAGTTGACGGTGGCATCGATGTCTCCGCTAACATTGACGGTACAACAATCATCAAGAATGCATCAACAGGTAAGTTAAGTGTTGCAAGCGGGGCATTAGCCCAATATAAAGGGTCAAATGCAGTTAAGGTGTCAGACGTTGACACAGACAATAACAAAACCATAAGTTTATCTATCAACAGTAACGATAAAGTATTGACACAAAGTAATGATGGTTTATTTGCAAATATTAATCTTACTTGGGATAAGACAGAAGGTTTAAAACTTATTGGTAAAGATTCCACCGCAATTGCCACAATTCCTGCAACTGATTTTATCAAAGACGGTATGTTGGAAAATGCAACTTATGATGAGACAACACATAAGATTACTTTAACATTTAACACTGATTCAGGAAAGCAGGATGTTGAATTAAATTTAAGTGACCTTGTTGACACCTATGAAGCCGGTAATGGTTTAGAACTGACAGGTAAGGTATTCTCCGTTAAGAAATCTGCTGAGGAGGATTCGGAAGGATTCTTGAAGGTAGGAACTGATGGTATTAAGGTCAGTGGTGTACAAGATGCAATCAATACAGCAGCAGCAAAGGCATCAAATAAGATAGCCGAGAAGAGTACAGGACGAGTGACTGTTACTGCTCAAGTCGAGGACGATGGACATACTACATATACTATCGATGAAAATGATATTGCACAGGCAACTGTTTTAACTGGTGAAATTGACCGTGCGAAAGCATCCGAGCTGAAAACCAATCAGGGCGTGGGCTTAAATGATGATGGTAGCCATAAGACAACAACAGGAAATTACACAGCAGCAGCCACTACAATCGCAGGTGAAATATCTGCATTAGATGCACAAGTCCATACAAACGCTACAAATATAGCAGACTATAAAGATGCCATCGATAACTATACTATCGGAGGTGCTAAGATTTCAACTAACCCAGTTTTAACAGGAGAGAATGGTGTAACTGTTAGTGGTTTAGCAATTAGTTTAAATTTAGCAACTGACGGTAATTTGGAAATAGGTAGTAATGGTCTTAAACTTGCTGATACAATTGATTGTGGAACATATGAATAATTGATAAACTTCTTTATACTAAATATAAAAGGTGATAGAGTTAAATTCTATCACCTTTTTATTATTCATTACTTTCTGTATCGTCGATTTCACCATTTGTAAAATCTTTTTCAACGATGTCATAGATATTACCGATTTTTATTTTATACTTCTTTGATATAAAATTGCCATCATTTACATCTTCATCTATAATAGATAATAGTTTATCTGGTAATAATCCATCTTCCAATACCTTGTCGACATCATCTTTGGTAATTTTACGGATTATTTCGTCATATAAGGCTTTTTCTTCACGTATTCCTTCTTTTTTTAATTCTTCTTGACGGTTAAGATAATCTTGTTTAATCTTTTCCCAATCCATTCCGCATTCCTTAGTATACGGAGGAACTTTATTATTTTCGATCCAGAATTTTATCTCCTTATCCTCAATTGTCATTAATTGTTCATAGGTATCTTGATCGATTGATTCATAAGGTTGTCCTGCGACAAGATGACTTTCACCCTCAGTAAACTCTTTTCTGTCTTTAGGTGATGTAATCAATATATTATTTATTGTCTTACCTTTTTCGTTTACTCCATAACGTATTTTTTCGTCAAAGCATACCAACAAAGGCTTAATACGTTTATTGAACATATCAATATATTTCTCTTTATTATATTCAATATCATCAGAGCAAAAATGATCATCTTCATCTTCGACAATCTCATTAGGCAATCTGACACAATTAAAAACTATCACATCTTTGTCCTTGATCGATGGATAAGCCTTATGAATATATTCATCCTTGGATATGTATTTCTTTTTTGAATTGTTAGGAGCTAATACGATAGGGTCATTCGCTTTTTTCTTCCGATTGTATTCGCTTTCTAATCCTTTTGACAGAGGAACGACATTACCTTTACGGTCAGTTTTAGGTGTGCCATCATCATTTGTGACATAGTCTATCTCTTTACCATCACGTCCCTCAAAATAATATTTTGTTACTCTCTGAACATCAGACACAGATTTTTTATCACCAGTGTTAATGTAATATATAGTATCACCCATATTAACAGGTAAGTTATCACGAATTACTAATTCGTACCACGCTTGTCTTGCTTTCTTTGTACCACCAGCCGTCAACTGCTTACAACTTTCCTTATATGTTTCGATCGA
>NFYZ01011274.1_pt1 | contig 19077 bp, 23 predicted proteins | sample 1092561 | NCBI WGS metagenome assembly NFYZ01 (sample SAMN03609887, study PRJNA323583) | gut metagenome | isolation source: feces | host: Rattus norvegicus | place: Malaysia | collected 2013 | reverse complement strand
TTTTTTTTAGGGACCAGACCCATTACTAGCCTTTATAACACGTTATTACCCATTATTACCCATTACTACTCGTTACTAACCCTTACTAGCCTTTATAGCCCTTTACTAACTACTTTTCTCCTAAGTTTTCCGAATACTTTTTCTCCAAAAATTTTCCCTATTTTTCTCTTTAAAGACTCTAACGTTTTCTGACAAAACTAGTATTTTTATATAAATTTATGTTATTTTTGTATTAAATTGGAGTATTTTTTACAGAAAAGTAGCAGGTGTGCGACGCTTTTTTCTGCTGTTTTGGCGATTTTTATCCGTCTGGATATTAGGAGAGGATTTAGGCGGGGATTCGAAGGTATTAGGGAAATAATAGGAGGAGAGAAACAATAGAGGAAGAGAAAGCGGGAGTTTGGGTAGAGAAAAGGGAAAAGACGGAGAAAAAGGAGCTAGAAGGAATTTTTGGTATAGGAGGACTCGAAGCACGAAAAAGGAAAGGGATTTGGGCAAAGAACTTGGGCGGAAGTAGGAGAATGGTAGGGGAAGGTAAAGAGGAATTAGAGCGAAAGAAGAAAGAAAAGGCACAGAGGAGCCCCAGAATACGGGGGAAAAGGAGCAAGGCTTGGACAGGGAATTTGAAGGTATTAGAGAAACAGTAGGAGGAAGAGGAAAGGGGGGGGTTGGAGAGGAGCTAGTACGTGTGTAAGAAAGTAATAGGGGGTAAAAAGAGGGAGAAAGGGCGCAAAAGAAATTTTGGGGCGAGAAAAAGTCGTAAAAGAAAACGCGGAAAAAGACGGGGCGGAAAAGGGCGCAAAAGGGAGTTTGGGGAGGGAAAGGGGAACCAGGAAGAAGGGCGCGGCCAAATGGAAAAAGAGAGAAAACCGCAGGGGAAGAGAAAGAAAAGCCGAGGCGCGGAAGAAAGGCGCGGGAAGACACAAGAAAAAGAAAAAAAGAAAAAGGAGAGGAAACCGAAACCCCAAAGCCAGAAGGAAGAGAGAAACGCGGCCAAGCGAAAAAAGAACCAAAACAAAAGGGGCAAAAAGAAGAAGAAGCGCGGCGAAAAAGCCCCAAAAGCGGAGTAACGCGGCCAAACCAAGAACCCAAACAAACGAACCGAGGCAAAGCCGAAATACGTATACGTATATGTATACATATATGTATACGTCTGACACCGGTCAGACACAGACCAACGCCCAGCCAAAAGTCCAGGAGTACGTATATGGTGGGGGCTTCTGCCCCCACCCGGACTTTTCCCCGAGTTGGCTTTGCCCTGCGGGCACGCCAACTCGTCGAAGAAGTCCTCCCCCGGGCCCTTCAATTGCCTTTTCTTTTGTGCTTGCGAACCACCCTTCGGGTGGCTCGCCGCACACAAAAGAACGGCTTAATTGAAGGCCCTCATTTGGCCCTTCGGGCCTTGGGGGAAAGGACGCAGAAGCCACCAGAGAAGAACCACCCAAATAAAAAAAGACTTGGTTAGGGGAAACCAAGCCGAGGCAAAGCCGTATATACGTATACATACTACGTATACGTATATATGTACATTATTATATATATTATTATACGTATTATTATACGTACTTATATACGTATAATAAACGTACTCCTTTAACTTACATTAGTATGTGAATTTTTCCCAATACCACTCTAAAACTTTCTAACTAATTTTTTACAAAAATTTCATCATCTGTTTCTACATCAATAAATCGAACTCCGCCGTGCTCTTTGCTTATAATTAATGGTTTATCTTCCCACCACAGTTCAGAAAGAAAAATACACGCCATATTACAGTCCTCATGTACTCCTCGAAAAGCGAATACGTCATTATTAATCTCAATTCTAATTATATTACCTTTGCTAAAGATACTTTTTACTTCTCCGCATAGCATTTCATCTTCACCATAATAATAAACTGCTTTCATATCTATTCTCTTTCCTCTCTCATTTACGTACAGGCGCGGCCAAGGCATAGAATCCCTCATCAGCCCCTCTAGTCACAAAACCACCCACTCATAGCCCATCATAGGCGAGTCCTAATGGTTTATAAGCGCGGCCAACCGCGATTCTAAGTCAAATAGAACGGCTTAACTAGGTCTACTATTCCACCATTTACCAATACATCTTCACACTCATTAAGCAAATTTAGTGCTTCTGTATATGAAGGAGTTTCTAATACAGATACCGCAACACCATCATAGGTCGTTAGAATAACTCTATATCCATCTCCCTCCTCCTCTTCTGATAAACGAAAAAGTCTAGCCATATTAAAGGCGCAAATTATAATGTCTTTGTCGATATTGAGTTTAAAGAATCCCATTTACTCCTCCTTCTAAAATTTGATAACCTATGATTTATAGAAACTCCATAAGGTAATAACAGTATAGCCAATAGGCCGCGCTTTATCCTTTATGATGATTGAGCCGCGTTCGTAGTTTTCGCTGGCTGAGTTTCTTTTATTCTAGCTTCCATTTTTTTCTCTCCTCTTAAAGTGCATAATCAAAAACTTTAAAGTCCCCATCCATAGAGATTCCGAAATTTTCCATATGGAGATCTCCTAGTTTATATTCTGCTTCAATATCCCTCCTCTGTTTGTTCATAAACTTTCGGAGAGGAAATGGCTCTTTAATATTCCATCCTCTTTCTTTATAAAATGATTTGATAACCGAAATTTCAAGAGTCTCAGGAACTCCAGCAATACCTTTAGAGAAATAATCACAAATTGTGTCATATGGAATACACTTTTCCATTACGGCCGCAGAACAGTTTTTGCTATGGCCGTAAACCTTTGCAAAAATATTACTAGTGCGCCAATCCTTTGAATTGGCTACTTCGGAGCAAGTTTGGTCATTGAATTCTTCTGATAGCTCCTTAAAGAAAAAATCAGTTAGTTCATCAATATCTTTTTCTTTTAAGTCGTCCTCAGGAATTGGTAAATCTTCATCTTCAAGAACAGTCACAGGTGTATATCTAGCCCATAGTGGGCTTTTGGATTTAATCAAATACTGCTCAATGTCCATTCCGTTTCCATTACACTTAGTTGCGTATTTGCCATAGATTGTGTTTACTTTTAAAATAAGGCCTTCTCCTAAATCAAAGACCATACGGGAAATTCCACTCCCAAGAAACCGCTCATTTGTGCAGGCCCGCTTACAGAGTTCTTCAATGAAGGTTTCTTCATCCTTTTCTAGCGGGTCCTCAATATCAAATTCTTTTGATAGATAAAGTCGTTTTGGTTTAGAGAGCATTTTATCACCTTTTCCTTATTTACATTATAAGTATATAATAAATTTAGTTGAAAATCAACTAAAGTTATTATTTATTTTCCGACTCTGCTATAATCTTTTTACCAATAAAGAGTTCAACCCCCAATCTTATGAGCTTAACTATCCCAATCGAGGCGATCCCCCAAATGATAACCAAAAGGGAAAGGCCAATCAGAAGTGGCCCAGAAGTCACTTTAATTAGGTTATAAATCACAAGCGCGGCCGCACTAAAATTTAGAAGGGAAAATATAGTATAGAAAGTCTCTAGAAATGAAATTCTATATTTTATCTCAGCATAGAGAGCGGGGGAGCTATCTTCTTCTATCTTAATCACATGTAAACAAATTGAAGCTTTTTCTTTATTCATCTTCTTCATATTCCTCTTCTTCGTCATCATCTAAATATTCAGTCCTGCATTCATCGCAATATAAATCACCATAGCTATCCTCATATAATTCATCAAGAGAGAAATAGTTTCCGCATCCAGCGCATACGCCCATACCATAGGTCTCTGGCGCACCCCACAGATTTCCATCAGATTCGCTATACTCATAGTCAAATTCTTCGTATAGGAAAGGGTCATAAGTCTCTCCTCCCAATCGAATATTTAACTTATGAACAATTTCTCTTCGGAAGTTCTCATAAGTTGGAAATTTATCCATAGATTCGCTATTAAAATAAACAGGTGTGCTATCACTAACATCGCTATACATTGCGGAAAACTCTACATTAGGCTCGACCCTAAATCTTCTAGCCTCTAACCAAATCTGCGGAGTTAGACTAAAAATTCTGGATTCGATAAAATTTGTTAATGGTTCACTCTTAAAGGGGTAATTCTTGTTTACAAAGAAATAATCTTCATTAATAGTAACCCAAGCGCGCCATTTCTTATTTGAGCATTTTCTATCTTTTTCTTTGCCGAACACGAATGGAGTTGAACCTTCAATATAAGCAATACAAATATCGGGTGCGGTCAAAGCAGTATAACAACCACGATTATACGACCCATGCTGCATAACAGAGAAACAACTTTTCCAATTATAAGTATTATCGCTCGCAGAAATAAAATCCATTGGGTCAATAGACAATACCAAAGTTCCATCTAAGCGGGTATGCTGCTTTAGTAGAGAGAAGTATGTCTGAGCAACTTCAAAGTTATCATATAGCTCTGGTTCTACATTGAACTTATCCATTAGTTTTTTCACACAGCGGGCTGGTTTAATTTCTTTAGGAAACTCTGTAATTCTTTTGCAGAAAGTTGAGTTTTCTCTAAAGAATTTATAAAGATTTTCATGGTAGCCGCTTCTAAATATATTACGCATTCTACATAGAAACATTATTTTATCTTCATAGGTAACTAGCGCAGTTGTATTATACAGTACATTAGGATTTTCAAGAAGCATTAACATCATAGTTTTTAGTTCTTCTCTAGTATAGTATACAGGATAATAGTGTAATCCATACATACTATGAGTAGGATGGTAACTAAATGTTACAATATCAGCACCTTGGCGATAAGCTTGCTTTAGCTCTGGCAAATGATACTTTAACGTTATTTTGTTGATGCTATTGATAAACTGAAGAAGTACATCCGCGGCCGTATTAATATCTCTGCTGTCGAAGTTTTTAAAGTCTTCGTAATAGTTAGGAATATCATAGAGATTGTCCCCCATTTCCTTTGTGACATTACCAATTAAATCTTCAAGGGTCTTAAAGACTTTAGAGCAAGCTTCATCATACAAATCAACCACCTTAGTTCCGTTACGCTCTAATTTAATGTTCTCATTGCAAATATCTGTAAAAGGTATTTCAAAATTTACGGGAATTTTAATTTTTAAATCATCTTTAAAGAAATAATCCCACATTGGATTTGTTTGCTTCTCTTCTGCGGCTTTCTTAAGCATCCATTCTGCCTGAGAAAGTGTAATGTCTTTGTTGTAAACTTCTGCTTCGTTTAAGTACTCACGGAAGTCTTCTGCTTTTTCAATATATCTTTCAACTAAGTTAATCATTCTTATATCATTCCTTTACTTTATATATATATTATATAAAAAAAATAGAGAAAAATCAAGTAAAATTTTTCCCTATTATATCTTCTAGCCTAGCCTTTAATACTATTCAATGCAGTCGCAAAAAGTGTATTATAATTAACAACAAACCTTACCTTAGCCCTAATCTGTTCTGCCGCAGTATAGGCTTGAACTGTTCCATCCTCATGGCCGTGGTCATAATGTCTTTCTTTAGGGCGCACAACCGGATAGCTGAGCTCCGAGCCAGCGATGGGACCACCATAAGTAATATCTATATTTTCTATTCCAGCTTCAGTCCCGCCTCCTTCAGCCGTAACCGATTGCGCAAGTGCTCCGACCATTACAGAAGATGGAATAATCTTACCACTTACCATAAAGAAAGTATTGAAATGCAAGCCGACTTTCCCCAGTTCGCCGCGTGTATGAGCCTGGAAAGTCTTATCTATACCCAAAAGCCTATCTACGTAACTCCTTAAATAGTCTTTGCTTCTTTCAACCGTTCCTTCGATTTGCGCTCTAGTTGCAGAAAAATCATATACTCCATTTCCCTCTCTGTATTGGTTGAATTGATACATTCCAAATAATTCTATTACTGCGTCCAGGAAAGGAACTTGCATTGCAGTAGCCATACCAACTACTGTATAATCCCTATCGAAAGTATACGAGCCTTTTTCTCCTTGTAGCTTATAGTTCTTTACCTGAAAGTTGAATTCTTCTCCAGCAATTTTTAATAACATATCGACTGAGATTTCCTGCCCTTTATCATTGCGAATAGTACCAATTGGAAGGATATGACTAATTTTAGGATACTTTTTCTGTAACTCTTCCATAACAACTATCGCTGCGGCCTCCCCAAGCGCGCCCGCAATTGTTAGGTTATTGTTCGTAATAGCTATTCGATGGTCTTTTAAGCGGTTGGAGATTCTTTTAGCCATTGTTGGGTCTAGATGGCTGGCATAGTCATAGAATGTAGTTGATAAGATATCTCTGAAGTCTTGAGTTGGGTATCTATCAGCACGTTTATTTAAAACTTGTCTAGCTCTAGTGACATAAGGATCATCTTTATAAGCAGGGTTTTCGATTCTGTTGGCGAAATAGATAAACAAGTCTGTAGTAAGTTTACGGAATGTTCTATAACTAACTTTGTCCGAATCAATTCTGACTTTTAAGGGGTTAGTAGTTACAGTTATAACTGCCGCAAGTGTTTTGTTCTGATAACCAGTAGCTTTTGGTGAAATTATTTTTGCCTTTCCACGGCTTTTAGTGGGCAAAGTTTCTTGGGATAGTCTGACAGCATTAGCCGATTTTCTCAGCATTAAACCTTGGCTGGATTGAATCATAGCTGCGACTAGATTTGCGCCATCTTGTGCAAATTCATCTACGTGATCTGCCGCATATTCTTCAACAAAACCTTGTAAGTCAAATATCTCTAGAATTTCATCCGGTGTTAATCGTTCATCATCAATCCCGTGATTTATTCTAAAGTATCTTAGGAATTGAGAATCTGTCCCTGATATACAGAATTTTATAACTGGGTTATCTAAAAGATTATTAATATAGTCTACAATTTTTTGTAATTGTTCATTTAAATTTCCTGGGCCTGTTAATCCGAGCGCTTTGTAAAATTCTCTTTCTGATTGCTCTAGCTTTTCTTTTAGGTCGTTTAGCCTCCCAAGTCCAAGTGCGGCCGCCTGTGCATCTTCATCGTCTTTATTATAAGTAAAGCGTCCCGCTAGAGAACCAATTGCGCCCGCAACTAGTTCGGCAGAATAGTAAGCTCCTCCACTTCCTCCTAACATGTTATCACCTCTATATTAAAGTAAAAAAAAGAGAAAGTTACTCAACTTCCTCTTTAATTACTTTTAGGTAACGAGTCATGACATAGCCAATAGCAGAATTATCTTTTATTTTGATTTTAGCCCATTCTTCTCTTAGAGAATCACTTAATAACTCGCATTCCATATCTGGAGTGAGCATACAAAGAATAGGGCCATTAGGGCTTTTCCGCACATTTAAGTTAGAAGCAGATAAGTTTGATTTTACTAACATTCTTTTTTTCTTTGCAGGTGCGGCCACAGCATTAGGAGCAGTCATCTCAACCTTTTGTTTGATTAAACCTGGTTTTTCTTCTAATACTTGTGGATTTACAATTATATTATTATGTTTTACTTTTCCATTTGTTTTATTCATTTTTATCCTCCATACAGTGAAGTTAGTACCCGCTAGCTAGCATAAAGCGAATAAGAGTAAAGATACTCTAGTATTAAGTAGAAAATTTTAAAGGAGGATATTCTTTTTTAATCGTTTTTGAGTATATAGTATGGCTAGGCCGCGAGTGTACGGAATTATATTATGTTATATTATATTATGTATGAGAGAGAAAGAGATACTCGCGGCCAGCCGTAAATTATTATGATTTATATTCGAGAGCTTTTTATGACTTAAACTTAATCTGGGTTAAATCCCAAAGGAATCCCATCCTCGGAGAATACAAACAGCTTCTTCAAAGATTTCATTCCATTTAATAGGGTTACTTTTAATCTCAGGAATGTTATGAATAGAATGAGGGAGTCCGAATTCTTCGGCTGCCTTACAGCAAAAATAGTAGTCTTCATAGTCTTTTTTCGAAACCCTGTCATTCCTAAGGTTCATAATCTCATCATGCCGCAAATCTGTTTTGGCTCTTGTATTATCTTTATCTTCCAAAAGCGTGTACTCTAAAATATCATGACCTTCTTCCTCTAATAAATCTATTATACGCCGTCTTATGCCAACATATTTGTCAGAATAGACAATATTGTCTTTTTGCTTCACTGCATAAGCTTCCTTTGAGCAAAGAGAAGGGTAATAAATATAAGGAATGTTCATAATACTAACTTCTGTATCTTTATTTCTATCAAAAAGAGCGTTTTCCATCCCTTCAAAGAAATCCTCGTAATAATACCCATATTTACCCGCAATAGCCAAATCAGACAATACTAAATTAGCATTGACCCCTCTTTCCTTAAACTTTGTATATAGTGCCGCCGCAGCAGTATCAGACTCACTAGCTCTATCACCATATAACAAAATTAATAACATATCCCCTACCTCCTAATACCATACTTCTAAATAAACGTTCTTCAGCCCATCAGCATATCCGAGTCTTTGCGTCGTAAGAAACAGTTTTTCCAGTAATTCTAAAGTACGATCATAAGTACCTTCTCCATCTCCATCTCCATTCGAAGAATCAAACAACTTAAATCTATCTGGCTCTGCCTTCATACGATTAATTCCTTTTTCTAAGTGGCCCATCCATAAATCTGCAGGCAATCTAGTCCATCTCTTAAAGTGCTCCCTTCCCAAAGCCTCTTCTAAAATGGCCTTTGCATTGAAGGTAATACCATCCCCATAGTCATAGTAGCACTTGATTCCTTTATCTTCAATACCTTTTCGATATAAATATAAGCTATAGCTCATTTCGTTTCTCCTTTACTTTATATGTCTATTATATTAAAGATTTAAATAAAAATCAAATAAAAAAGAGAGAAAAAACTTTCTCTCATTAATTTTAAAAGGAAAGGACTAATCTTATTCTGACCACTCGTTCGCAAAAGAGACAGTATATGTAATAGTACCCTCTGGCGCTTCTAAGAAATCATCATCAGTATATTCTTCTAAGTCTTGTCCTTTGCACATGTTGACTTTATCCGAATGCTTAAAACCCGCATTCTTCACTTTATCTGTAGAAGGACAAGCACAGCGAATTTTACCTTTATTGAGTCTATGAGGTTTTTCTAAGTCTTTATTATCCTTCTCTCCATAAACTTCTTTGATAATCTTTTCTCTTCGCCGCTGATGTACAAACCCTTTATGACGTTTGTAAGCAGTTCCATGATTATTTTCCATATATAATTCCTCCCTTTTATATATATTTATAAACATAACTATTCTAAACAACTTAGGTAGATTATTCATCTAAGTCTAAGGCTTCCGGAATAGTCATATCTACTTTCGGAATAACTAAGGAATATTCATTATATCGATTTGTTTCTAAAGTGGAATTCCGCATAAAGAATTTCTTTTACTGGATAGGTATTGAGAAGTGCACGTTCAAGTGCGGCCCAGTCATAAATTTAAGTATTTTCTTTGAAATCTTATTTTAAACATAAAAGTATGGAGCAGGTGATGAGAATCGAACTCACGTAGTCAGCTTGGAAGGCTGAAGTTCTACCATTGAACTACACCTGCAAGTGGTGGAGAAGGGCAAATTCGAACTGCCGAACCCTAAGGAACTGAGTTACAGTCAGCCGCGTTTAGCTACTTCGCTATCTCTCCATACACGACGGTAAAAAATAGGAATCTACCAGTGTTATCGGCTTTGAAGGTGGACTCTTCACCTTCGAGCTTATTAGGATCATTTTCCTTTGTAATACTTATACCAACGATGATATTCTTCCTCTTCGTCTGGCTTTTTATTTCTTGTAGAATTTGGATAACGTTTTAAGGCGTAATAATATCTTTTCCAGCAAGATTCCCAATATTCTTCCCAAGTAGTCACTGAACCATAGTCACATATAGCCCAAGTCTCATAAACTTTTTTATATGTACCACCTTGTAATAAAATATCTGGGTTATCTTTTTGCCATTGTCTTACTTTTTCCAGGCTTGTTTTTTCTTTGATGTGCCTTTGTGGTCTCCACACCATGGTGTCTTTTTATAGCTTCTACTCATTTCTAAGCCCCCTTCCAAGGTACTTAGAAAATAATTTCTTCTTTCCGCATATACTCACCTCATTTGGTTGTGCAATTAAATATCAGTAATCAGATCTCTATATAACTTCATCATATGGCGATGAGTGCAAGATTCGAACTTGCGGCCCACTTAAATGGACGATAGGTTAGCAACCTACTGGTTTAAACCACTCACCCAACTCATCATTAAGGTTATGACCGAAATAAATTTAGAGTTTTATAAATGGTATCTACTTACTCGGATACATAACTTTTTAATCTGGTCTCTTCTACAATTCTCTCAAAAGAATTCCTCAACTTACAATTAAGTAGCGGGAAAACTTCTAATAGTACGCCCGCGCGAATTTCTATTAGGAGGCATTTGCAATTACTCATCAGATACTGAATCTGTATATTCTTCTAGCTTTTTAATTAACCGTTCATCTTCCATATAAAACATTCCCATTTCTGTGCTTGCTTCACTTAAGAAGTTTAATATTAACTGCCCAAAACGCCAATCAGGTAATTTCTCTTGATGAATCTTTTTCATTCTGTCATAAAAATCGTCTAATCTTTTTGGGTCTCTCATATTTCTTTTTCCCTTTCCTTATCTACAATATAAGTATATCATAAAATAATAAAAGCGTCAATAATTTTTTTAAATAAATGGCGGAATGTAAGGGACTCGAACCCTTAACATCCTGCGTGCAGGACAGGTGCTCTCCCAGTTGAGTTAATACCCCAGTACTAGCCCACTAACGCGAGGCTGTTTGACCCGAGTTTTAACAGCTTTCCTTCTGTTTGTATTAATAACATTTTTCCCAATGCATTTTTAAATAAGTTTTTCGTTTACCATTTATAACACGGCTTATTCCACGTCAAACCTTTCGCTATCTCTTAGATGTTCTTGCCATCTTTTTATAGGATTATCATATTCTGTTTTTCCTATATATTTTTTATTATTAATTTTATTAGTTATGCTATAAATATATCCCATAAAGATTCCTCCTTTTATAGATATATATATAACATATTTTGGTTGCATGTCAAGTTTTCGCAACCATTTTTAGTCAATTTAGCATCACCCAGCTCTTACCACGTGGAGGTATTGACTATAAGAGCCTCGCGGAGGTGGGAGTCGAACCCACTATTACTAGGGTATGAACCTAGCGTGATATTCCGTTTCACTCCTCCACGATATAAACTGGCGGAGACAGGAGGTAACGCTCCTCCGTCCTTTGGTTAACAGCCAAGCGTTCTACTTTTGAACTATGTCTCCAAATGGTCGAAGTACCATGAGTCAAACATGGATCAAGCCCTTATAAGGGGCCCGCTCTATCATTGAGCTATACCTCGATATATAATGCTTGTATTCGGAATCCCGCATTACAAGCGCGCCGCGCTAGTCAAACATACTAGAAGGGCATAAGAGATTTATGAAGAGGCTGAGAACTTGACCCTCATACGATAGCATTTCTACTAGATTGGGCTAGTATGTTCACACTTGGTATTCCTCCAAGTAGCTATCACCATCACTACTTTTGTGAAAAGTAGTAAACTCTTACTCATAGTCATCATAGATTTCATTTCTTCACATGCCCCTTTGGAGAGGTTCAGTACATCCCTGCACTTGGCGATATGAGTACCGTGCTGAATAGGCTTGCGCCTATGCTCTTACTTTCTCACGCTTCACCTTGCGAGTTCTGCGTGTCAACATATTACAGTTGAATAAGATGGTTTTAGACTATAAGTCTCACACACTTTTGCTTTGTCCAATTTATTCAGCTAACAATAACCCCGTAGAGAATATTTGAAGAAGTGTGTGGTTTTCTGAAAGATGTGGTGTAAGTTTATCCATCACTTGCTTTTGACAAGTGCCCAGATAACATCTTTCTGCTTTCCGTGGCATTGTACTTACTGTTGCAAAAGATACACAGCGTTTCAGCTAGCATATCTGAATACAACTAACAACAGCGCTAACGATTGCTAGTCATCGCACCATTGTCAAATCGTTTCTATCACACATTTCTGTGCTTATGCGCGGCTCTCCCACGCCTGCCTGTAACCTTATGCATCTGCACGATGCATAAGACCGACAAAGAAGAACGATTTCCTTTCCATGGAATCTCTCGATCTGGGTAGCACCTTAATACCCATTTATCCCATCACTGGTTTATCCTAAGTCCCGAAGGCTGACTCATATACAGATAATTAGCAATCTGTATACATGGAGGTTCTCCGGAAAGATACCTCTACCTAATATATGACGAGAAAGGTCATGTATTAGTTACAAATATCTTTCCTTTATTATGATATAATCATATCATAATTTTTTTAAAAAGTCAAAAATGGCGGTCCATAGGAGAATTGAACTCCTGTCCTCTGATAGACAGTCAGATATACTAACCATTATACGAATGGACCGTTGGCCGGAATAGTAGAATTCGAATCTACGGCCTCCTGGCTCAAACCAGGCGCTCTACCAAACTGAGCTATATTCCGAAACATTGGCTGGAGTAACTGGGTTCGAACCAGTGAATGCAGGAGTCAAAGTCCTGTGCCTTACCACTTGGCTATACTCCAATGAAAATGGTGGTCTCTGCCAGAATTGAACTAGCGACCCAAGGATTTTCAGTCCTTTGCTCTATCTGCTGAGCTAAGAGACCATATTGGCGCTGTAGTTTATTACTGATTGGGATAGAACCTACAATAGACTTCTGTCACGGAGTAACCGCCGCATCACCCAATTTGCATATCTACCCAAATAATGGCACAGACAAAAGGAATCAAACCTCTATCCACGGTTTTGGAAACCATTGTTCTATCATTAAACTATGTCTGTATTTGGTTGCCCTCGAAAGAGACAACCTTTGATGTTATGTGCTATATTTGTAACTTAATTACATTAATATAATACATGAATTTTAATATTCTTTCAAGTTTTATTTGTTTTTCTTTTTTTTATTACCAATTAAAACTATTCATCTTCTTTGTCATTTATGGCAAAAGAATATCACTTCGCCTCTTTCAAGTTTTCTCCCTTTTTCTTTCTCCAATATTCTGGCCAGAAATCAGAATTAACAATGAAATTATTCATTTCTACAAAATGAGCATTTCCGATAAGAAGCTCTGATTCATTTTTCAGAATAACTTTTTTCCTTTCAGGATATTTATTATCCATTAAGAGGATTATATACCAATGATAGTTTCTATCACAAGGCACACCATTTTTGGCAACCATTTTAAGCTCAAATCTATCCCCATAAACATCATTTTTCAATAGCTTATTAAGAGACCTAATAGACCGATTTACTCTTTTATCTGATTTAGTTTTCATTATTCATGGTTCCTTTCCTTAATTACAATATAAGTATATATTATTTTTAAAGAAAAATCAAAATTCTTATCGTCTTATAAGCGCGCCCAAGTCATAAAAAAGGTAGTCCAGAGACTACCAATTTACATAAACATCTAAAGTGCCACTGGCACAGCCGCAATCATAAACTCTACCCGGCTTCCCAAACGGAGTATCAACAACTGTCCCATATGGTAAATCACTAGATGCTAAACAAATATATCCTTCTCCATCAGAGACATATCCATTTTCATCTACGTGACGGCCAGGAATGCTCAGCCCATTACCCGGTAAAACTCTCTGACTATACCAAGTCCATCTGTAACCTCCCCAATTGAGAACACCCATAGACATAAAATCATAAGGGCCATATACTAAGGGGCTCCCCTGTGGGATAGGTTCTGGCTCTGGTTCAACCGGGGTCTCTGGCATAGGCTCAACAGCCGGCTCTAGATCAACTACTGGTTCTGGAATAGGGAGAACAACCTCTCCAGATTCAGTATAAAGCGCAGATTCATTAGACATCTCTTCTGAAGATTCTAAACTTACGGTAGTCGAAGCCGCATCTGCGGTCTCCGCTACCTCAATAATTTCCTTTTCTTTTTCTTGACTATTTTTTGGTTCTTCCTTAATTACAATTGGCTCTTGTGTTGCGGTATCAACAGTAGTTGTAACAAAAGGAAGAATAAAAATAAAGCTTACAACTCCTGCAGCGGTTAGTCGCATAATTTTTCTTACCATTAATATCACCTTCCTTTTTAGTATTTTTGGTAACCTCAAATGCTATAAAGAATTCGACAATAATTTCAGTAAATTATTCTCCTATTGATGCAGTTCTCTTAGTTTATTTTACATCTTTCTTTATAATGTTCCTTTTGGAGACCCAAAAGGTTTAAAGAGTCTTACAAGCTTTGCACTTGTTTTTCCACTAGGGCGCATTACTTCATATGCTAAAGACTCATATTTATAAGTAGAGTTTTATGGAGAAAACTCAAAACTTATGGGACTGATTTATAAAGATGCTTGCGGGCTAGTCATAAATAAGTCCCAAACAATATTTATAATACCATAATTGAAATACTTTGTCAAGAAAAAGAAGCTTACTTTTCATCACAGGGCCGCGCGTATACATACTTGCAATCGAGTGAATGAAAGCTGTAAGCTCCTATTTCTAACTTACTCTATAATGATACCAAAAATTTAAAGCAAAATCAAATTTTAAGGTAGATAATCTTTCTTATGCTTTTGCTTTCTAGTATATTTCTTCTTGTTTGGGACAACTCTCTGAACCGGATTAATATCTCCCCAATCCTTGCGGATTCCCTTATAAAGTTCTAAAGAAGCAACTTTCTTCAATTTCTTTAATTTCTTTGACATTGGATAAGTATCCTTTCTAAAAAGTAAATATACTATAATAAAATTTAAAGAAAAAATCAAATTTATTATAAGCTCTCAAGAATTTTAGTAGCACGAGAGTTTAATTCATTGACTAGTGCATATGGCTGAGTCTTGTAGATGGGAAGTGGAAAGCTTGTTCCTTTGCCTACAAGAGTTGCGCCATGTACATCTCTACAGTATCTACAATAGTCTGCATATGATAAGCCTAGTACACGCGCGGCCGGAACATTATAACTTCCTTTAGATTTGATTCTTTCAAAATCACAAACTTCGTAGTCCAATGAAATTTTATAACCGTCTGGATGTTCTTCAATAGTAAAAAGTTTAATCATAGTTTTGCTCCTTAAATAGACATTTCTTCCCACAACTTTTCAACTTCTTTTTCTTCTTCTGAGGATAGCTTGCCTAGTAAGTCCCAGCTCTTATGGCTGAAAAGATCAATAATATTTTTTGCTTCTTCTGAATCCCTATATAGGCTCACAATCTCCTTGTTAAATTTTATAAGTTTTCTAGTGCCTGCCGCAACATAATCAGTCTGAATATATTTCTTAACTGTACTAGGAGAAAAGCCAGTAGCTCTAGCAACGGCCGCGTAAGTCCTAAACTTCAAATAAAGCTCGTTCATTTCAATAATATCTTCACTACTAACTCTTCTTGCCATACTATTCTCCTCTATTAATACTATGTCTAACTTTCTCTTTAAAATCTACCGCAATTTTATCTACAAAATCATTGAACTCATCATCAGAATGTCCCTTAACTTTTTCTACATAAATATTATCATTTTTTATAATAAAAGACAAAATTCTTTCCCAAAGTTCTTTGTTTTTAACTGGTTCACCTTTGCTATTAAACCATCCATTATTAATCCATTTTAAATACCATTTCTGAGTAAGGCAATTATAAATATAAGCAGAGTCGGTATAAATAGTTAATGTATGTTCTTTATTGGGATTAGTCTTACACAACTGTCCGAAATATTCAAGTGCACCCAAGAACGCTTTCATCTCCATGCCATTGTTTGTTGTATTTTCTTCCCCACCGCCATTAAGATAAAGCCATTTATATTTACACATTTCATCTTTTAAGTAGAATACATATCCATATCCTCCTACCCAATCACCGTTATTACCGCAGGCCCCATCTGTATAAGCTTTCAAATTAATTACTTCCATTCATACCTCTCTTTCTATAATAATAATATAACTTTTTTATTAAAAAATCAAAAAAAGAGAGGTGATTAACCTCTCATGTTCTCTTCTTTCATAACTTCGACTTCTCTATGTTCCACGAGCGCGCGAGCTTCTTCCGAATTATCAAGCATATCTTCCATTTTCTCCAAAGCTTCATCTACCCACTCTTGGAAAGTTTCAAAGCTAATAAACTGTACCCAAGGGAATCGCTTCAGTGCTTGATCATATACAGAGCGCAGTTTAAGAGCGCCTGTGCCAGTTCCTAATTCGGCTTGCGCACAAGTAACTGCATAGAGTAACCATTCTTTAATGTTATTAACTTTTTCAGAGTTTGGTTTCATGAGCCAATTATAGATTCCAACTCCAATTACACAGCCAACAGCCAGGGCTACTATAGTCATAACCCAATTATCTAATAAGAATTCCATGTATATCTCCTTTTTCCTTATACTATTATAATATGACTATTAATTATAAGTCAAATTTTATTTTAAACGACCTAAGATTTTTTCAAAGAAGCTAATCAGCAAAGATAATAATTTATTTATCAATCCTGTATTAATTTTCTCATCTTCTGGTGCATCCGGTTTATCTTCCCCGTTACTAGATGCCATATCTTTAATATCAATATATAATACATTTTTATCTAACGGATTAGAAGTATATTGATGCATTACAGCTATGTCTGAGAAGTCACCATGGCAAGTACCATCATTATTGCCCCAGTTAGCTACCCATTTAGGATATCCAAGTTCTTCGATATAATTTCCAAACCAACTAGAACTTGCATATATTCCAGTGTAATATCCTTTTTCTTTGAAGTAATCACAGAAAACTTTAGTTGCCATTGTACAATGTTCTTTTGTTAAAAGACTATTTTTAGACTTCCAATTATCCGCATCTTCCATGTCCATCCAAACACCGCAACTAATTTTTTTATTTCTAATCAGCTCATGAGTAAATTTAGCTTGTTCAAGTGCGGTTTTCTCGTCCGCACAATAGTCATAGCAATAAACCCCATAAGGAATATTCTTAGCTTCTAACATTACGGCGAGTTCTTCAAATTTTTTATCTTTTATAGTCCACCAGTTAGCCCGCAGAATAACAAAATCAACACCATTCAAGTCAAAAGATTTGTTGTGTTCTGACCAATCTACGCCTTTATACTTCACGGATGCGGGAAAGTCTTGTGCAGGCGGCTCTGGCTTTGGTTCTGGCTTAGATGGCTCCGGCTTTGGTTTAGATGGAGTAACTGGCTCTTCAATAGTTTCAAAAGTAGCCCATTGATCGGATGAACCTGGGGCTGGGCGTTTTTCAGTCGCACTAACTGCGCAATAGAGCTTATGACCATTTGATTCCCATACGATATATCGGTGTCCATTACCAATATATTTCCACTTATAAGACTGAACGTCACCTTTATTTTTCTTTCCGACGACTTTACCTGTTGGAGAGTCTTGCCGCACGCTAATTGGTACGGTGTTAATAAAAGTAGCTTTACCGATTTCTTCAATCAAATCCCCACTTGGAGTTGGCTTAGGAGAAGGTGTAGTCCCACATTTTCTCCAATTGCCACTTCCCGGTGTAATAATATTTGTATCATCCACAAAGAATGTATCATCAACATAAGACTCTGTACCATTAAAGGTATAAACACCATAGGAATTAGAAATCCAACCCGGATATGCTGATTGAATAAACTCAATATGCAAATGCACTCCACTAGCATAGCCTTTTGTCCCCATATTTCCAAGCTGTGCACCTTGCGGCACGACCATACCTTCATAGGCATTAAATGTATCATCATGAACAGTACAGAAAGTAACATATCCAAAATATCCGTTAGGACAATGGACTTTGTTGACTGTTTGCCAAATTCCTTGGCCTGCATCTGGGTATGCCCATAAACACTTTACAGTTGCGGGCGCATAATAAGGCGCTCTATAACCGGGAGTACCACTTGCGAAGTCGACTGCTCGCGTACCTAAGTGAGTACCGACATTTTCTCCCTGCGTGATTACGAATGCAGTCATAGGGCACATAAAATTTTCATGTCCATCAGCCGCAATATATTTTTTATTAGGTTGCATTTAAATACCTCCTTTCTTATACTCCTATAATTTGATTATATTCTTCTTCTGTAATTTTACCAGCAGCTAATAAAATATCAATTCTTTCTTTGTTCCAATAAACTGGATAATATTTTTTTGCTAATGTAAATGCGCGAGATTCCTTAGGCGCGTCTGTCACACTCATCGTATCTGCGTCTGGCATTAACATAATTGCCATAAAATCAATATCTGCTGTGTTTTGTTTTACCTGTTTTTCTAAGTCCATTGGGCGCAGAGTGAACGAAACAACATCACCACGAACTTCTGGTTCTTGGACAACAACTGTTTCTGTTACTGCGTTTCCGTCTGGTTTTAGTTTTACTTCCCCGGATTCGTCTCTTACCTCTTGGAGTACTAATCGACTACTAGCTGGGATAATTACAGCATCGTATTCTTTAGCTAGAGAAGTGCCGAGATTTGTGAATCCGGTTAAAATATTAAGTGTTAAGCCTTGTTCTAAGACTTTAATAGTTTCTAAATTTTCTTTATTAGAGAAAGTTTTATGAATGTCTTCTAATGATAAATCTGTTTTAATTTTAATGGAACATTGACCTTCAGAAGGGAAGAACCCATCTGGAGTAAGATCAAAACTTGTGCCGTCTACTAAGATTAATTTTTTTAATTCCGTCATTTTATTCTCCTTTTAGCTTATATATTAAGCTGTTCGTTCCCATACATATTTGGTGATATATGGTTGTAAGTTCCCTCCATTACCTGAACCGGAAGAGTCAATTGTTAGAGAGTGAGAGTGTGAGCCAGCACTATCAATACTAACTGTATGTGTATGACTGTTACTATCCGTATAACAATCTCCGTCCACACCATACCCCAGAATCCCAATATCCCCTGCAAAAGATGCTCCCGCTCTATCACTTAAACCGTGGTTTCGAGTGGAAGTAACTATGTAGCGGTTCTTCCTAACTTGTACATCATGTTTATGTCCTCTAGAATCAGTATCTCCACCATGACTATGGTTTCCAGTCGTATTCGTACTCCCATTATGTGTATGACTCTGTAACTCTTTATGCCC
>NFYZ01004599.1_pt1 | contig 19609 bp, 17 predicted proteins | sample 1092561 | NCBI WGS metagenome assembly NFYZ01 (sample SAMN03609887, study PRJNA323583) | gut metagenome | isolation source: feces | host: Rattus norvegicus | place: Malaysia | collected 2013 | reverse complement strand
AATATTAGTCCTGCTAATACTCCTCCTCCAGCAGGATTTATATATTTTCCAAATCCTAATTTTACTGGTAATAATCCTATAAAGGTAAGTCCTAGAAATATTGTTATATACTTTAAAAATTCCATTGGATTAAAAGTAGGCGCAGGAATCTTTATAGTATCTTTAGTATCCATCTTATTTTTAAATAATTTAAACATAATTGCTCCACATATTGTTCCTACTAAGATACTTAATACAGATATTCCCTTAAATATAGCTATAGTTTCATCTCCTAAACCTTCTAACCCTTGATAGGTGTTTATAAGTGTGTGATCACCTAAAAAAGCTGCCGAACCTAAAACCACAGGATTATATGGTGTACCGCCAAATATTTTAGTAGCTAATAGACCAATTATATTTTGTCCAAAAGCTATAGCTATTGTTAATAATAAAAACAATACTTGATTTCCAATATGCTCTTTAAAAACCCTTTTGTCTACTCGTAGTCCTATGGAAACAAAAAATCCTGAGACAAAAATAGGTATTAAATTATTAGCTGGAATTATATTTATAATATTTAAGCTAGTTAAAATTGAAAATATAATTCCTCCAATAAAAGGGGCTGGTATGTAAAAGTCTTTTAAAGGCTTTATACTCTTTTGTAGAAAATAACCTAGCTGTAATACTATCACAGCTATAAGCATAGTTTCTAACCCACCTAATTCCATTTATTCAACCTCCACCTGTCCATCTTCAATTAGCTTTTCTGCTACATATGCAGCAACCTCTCCAGTTATTTTAATACAATGTTGTTTTCTTTCAGGACTTTGGAAGTTGTCTCCTGCCCATTGTCTAGTTATTACTCTGCAGCAAGTTGACTTATACATGTCTTTTATATGATCATGTAAATCCGCTGCCATTGGAAACATTTTTTCATTCATTTCTTCTCCATGAACTCTACCATAAACCATACCTAAAGCCATTTCACCACCACTTACTGCACCACATAAGCATCCTGATTTTCCTATACCTATAGGAAATCCTGAAGCCATCTTCACAATTTTTTCATCATAAGGCTTACCTAATAAATTATTTATTGTATGTACAACTGATTCTGAACAAAAAAATTCTCCCCTTGCAAAATACTCTTCTGCTTCTTCTCTAACTTTAGTTAATAATTCTTCTTTAGTCATTTTAAATACCCCCTTTTTCTTTTACCATCCTATATACTACATGCTTTGACATTATATTTCAAATCAATAATATTGATAGTATTTATTTTTCTATTAAGTTTATTAATAGTTTAAATTTTTAATAGACCTCTGGAACAAATAATGAAAAGCTAGCAAAATAATATTAACTTTCACTAGCTTTTTAATCTATATCTTATATAATTATAAACTTTATTAAAATTCTGCTGAACCAACAGTTCTTGGAAAAGGAATTACATCTCTAATGTTTTTCATGCCTGTTAAATACATAACTGCTCTTTCAAATCCAAGACCAAAACCAGCATGTTTTACTCCACCATATTTTCTTAACTCTAAATACCACCAGTATTCTTCTTCACTCATCTCTAATTCTTCCATTCTAGATTTTAAAATATCCATTCTTTCTTCCCTTTGACTTCCTCCAACTATTTCACCAATTCCTGGCACTAATAGATCCATAGCTGCTACTGTCTTTCCATCGTCATTTAATCTCATATAAAAAGCCTTAATATCCTTTGGATAATCTTTTACAAACACTGGCTTTTTAAATACCTTCTCTGATAAATATCTTTCGTGTTCAGTTTGTAGATCTAATCCCCATTCTACTGGATATTTGAAATCTTCACTGGATTCTTTTAAAAGTTCAATGGCTTCTGTATAAGTTATACATCCAAAGTCTGAATTAACAACATTATCTAATCTTTCTAATAGTCCCTTATCTACGAAAGAATTGAAAAATTTCATTTCTTCTGGAGCATTTTCTAATACATAATTAATTATATATTTCATCATGTCTTCTGCTAATTTCATATCATCATCTAAATCAGCAAAAGCTATTTCAGGTTCAACCATCCAAAATTCAGCTGCATGTCGTGCAGTATTTGAATTTTCGGATCTAAAAGTAGGTCCAAAAGTGTAGACATTCTTAAAAGCTAAAGCGTAGGCTTCTGCCTCTAATTGTCCACTTACAGTTAAATTTGTTTCTTTACCAAAAAAATCTTTTGAAAAGTCTATTTCTTCATCATCATTTAACGGTACATCTTTTAAGTCTAAATTAGTTACCCTAAACATTTCCCCTGCACCTTCTGCATCACTACCAGTAATAATAGGTGTGTGAACATATACAAAATCTCTCTCTTGGAAAAACTTATGAATTGCATAGGAAATTAAAGATCTAACCCTAAATACTGCATTAAAAGCATTACTTCTTGGTCTTAAATGAGCAATAGTCCTTAAATATTCAAAAGTATGCCTTTTCTTTTGCAATGGATAATCTCCTTCCGAATTAGCAGCAACTTCAATACCAGTAGCTTTTATTTCAAAGGGCTGCTTTGCTTCCGGTGTAGGTTCCAAAACCCCTTTAACAACCAACGCTGTACTTATGGGTAATTTTCCTATTTCTTTAAAATTATCTAAGTTTTCATCAAATACAATTTGTACATTATTAAAAAATGTTCCATCATTTATTTCTATAAAACCAAACTTTTTCAAACTTCTTATAGTTCTTATCCAACCTTGAACTTCAACTTCTTTGTTTAAATATTTATGAGTTTCCCTGAATATTTCCCTAATAGTAACTTTCTCCATCACTTTATCTCCCTTCTACATTAAAATATTATTCATAAAATAAAAAACCTCTCATCCCAATATAAATAAGGGACGAAAGGTTCCGTGGTACCACCCTAGTTGCTATAAAATAGCCACTTTCATAAGTATTCACAATTAACGATTGTGATTCGTCTAAGCCTACTTTCTATATAAAAAGATTTCGGTTAGAAACTCAGGGATGTTCTTCAGTATAAGTCTCGTATTGGTCTCCCACTATCACCAACTCGCTAAAACTTAACTTAAACCTACTCTTCTCTTCATAGTTTTCATATTATTAATTCTTTTAGATATATTAAACTTTATTATAAAGGGGTTATTCATTTTTGTCAAATAGGTTATCTAGCCTTTCTTTAATTATTTTTTCATAACCATTTTTAGTTGGTTTATAATATTTAGCTCCTATTTTATTCTTAGGTAAATATTCTTGTTCCGTAAAGCCTTCCGGATAATCGTGAGGATACTTATAACCTTTACCATGGCCTAATTTAGCAGCTCCTTTATAACTTTGGTCTTTTAAGTGAATTGGCACTTGGCCAATTTTATTATTTTTTACATCTTCCAAAGCTTTATCTATCCCTTTATAAGCCGCATTACTTTTAGGTGCACAAGCTATATATACAGCTGCCTGAGCTAAAGGTATTCTTCCTTCTGGCATTCCTATTATATCTATTGCATTAAAAGCATCAACAGCTACTGATAATGCATTAGGATCTGCATTTCCCACATCTTCTGAGGCACAAATTATAATACGTCTACCTATAAACTTAGGATCTTCCCCAGCAGCTATCATCTTTGCTAACCAATAAAGGGTAGCATCTGGGTCTGAACCTCTCATACTTTTAATAAAAGCAGAAATAGTATCATAATGTTCATCTCCACCTTTATCGTAAGGTATCCACTTTTCCTGAATACAATCTTTAATAGTATCTATATCTATATTTACAACACCTTGAGAATTCTTTAGTGTAGTAAGTATTCCCAGTTCCAAGGAATTTAATGCAATTCTTCCATCTCCTTTAGAAACATGGACTAAATAATCGATAGCTTCATTATCAATATTTACATTAAATCTACCCATACCTCTTTCTTCATCTTTCAATGCCTTAAGTATTAATTTTTTTATATTTTCATCTTTTAAAGAATGAAGTTTAATAACCATGGATCTAGACAATAAAGCTTTATTAACTTCAAAATATGGATTCTCAGTAGTAGCACCTATTAATATTATTATTCCCCTTTCCACAAAGGGTAATAATGCATCTTGCTGAGCCTTATTAAATCTATGAATCTCATCAATAAATAAAATAGTTCTTTGACCACTGATTTTAAGACTTTCTTCTGCTCTTTTTGTAACTTCCCTTATATCTTTAACACCTGAAGTAACTGCACTTAATTTTTCAAATATCATAGAAGTAGTATTGGCTATAATCATAGCTAAGGTGGTTTTACCAGTTCCCGGTGGCCCATAAAATATCATAGAAGAAAGCCTATCTACTTTTATAGATCTTTGCAGAAACTTGCCTTCACCTACTATATGTTCCTGCCCAACAAATTCCTTTAAATTTTCAGGTCTCATTCTATCAGCTAAAGGTGCTGTCTTCTTTAAATTATTTTTCATAGCGTAAGTAAATAAATCCATTAAATCACCCATCTTAATTTCTATACATAAACTTTTTTTACATATGGAGAAGTCATGGTACTTAAAATTGCACCGTAACTCATATTGAAACTTATTTTATCTCCAATTGTATACTCTATTTTACTATCTCTTATATCTAATAGCAAGTGATCACTGCTTCCACCTAATATAATAATATCTTCATCAACGGGCTTAATATCTGATAATTCAACATCCTGCTTACCTATGGCACAAATCATCCTTTTTCTAATTCCTCTATCATTAAAAGTAGGAGTTTTCCCAAAAGCATCCATTCCTATTTTTCCTATTGGTACAGAAGGCTTTTCCTTTATTTCAATAGCTTCTACTACTAGTTTAAAAACGTCTTCATAAGTTCCATTAATTTTTTCTCCAAAGGCTGTTTCCCTTCCTAGTACCAACGATTCACCTAATCTTAAATTATTTATTCCATCTGGCATACTATTATTATATAACAAATGGAGACTACTAGAATTTCCACCAGATATTATATCTAATTTAATTTTAAACTTATTCTCTATATTCTCAGCCATATAAGTTAACTTGCTTAAATTTTCTTTTTCAGGTATAACTCCACCATAACAGGATAAATTAGTACCTAGTCCTATAAGATCTACTCCGGGCAATTTTAAAATTGATTCTATAACTTGGTATAAACTATCCTCTTGAAAATACCCTTCTCTTAAATCTCCTAAATCTACCATTAAAATTATATTATGTACTTTACCCTTCTTTATAGATATATTAGACAAAGCTTCTATAACCTTTATTTCTGAATTTAATGAAATATCACTGTATTCAACTACGTCTTCCACTTCAGTTAACATAGGTATTCTAAGTAATATTTTAGGTATTTTATAATCTTTCATCTTTTTTAAGTTTTCCACCCTAGAATCTGCTAAATAATTTACTCCACCTTTAATATAGGATTCAACTATATTAGGCTCTGCACAAAATACTTTTGTAACACCTGCCACCGTTATATTATGGCTATTACAAAGATCTACTAATTGTTTTGTATTATGAATTAGCTTATTTAAATCTATTTCTACCCTTGGGTATTCCATATATTCCCTCCATCCTTAAGATTTTTAATAAAATCCAACATACCTAGGTATGTTGGATTTTATTTACTATATATTCAAACTTTCCTTCAATAATATTAATGCTGCCTCTTCATACTTTTTAGATAGAACCCCTAAAGAAGCCATAATATACTTATTATCTATTAGAATAGTAGCTTCAGCAGTTGGCAATAATTCAAGACCCTTATTACTTAAAGAGATTCTTTTCATGATTCCCTTATTATCAGCTAACCTAGTTAAAGGTCCACCAGTACCAATAATATATTTTACATGAGTTAAATCCTTTCCTTCTGCTACTGTATTTTTACCATTAGGACCATATAGGTGTCTTAGTTTCCCAGCATGCCTTTGTACTGCCATAACTACTGCATAAGTAGCAAGAATCTCTACAAAATGTTTTTCTTTATCTGTTTCAGGAATTGGCTTATGATTAGCCATTAATTCTTCAACTTCTTCTATAGTAATGGCTAATTTTTTACCTATTTCTTCCTTGCCTATTCCTTCAACTATATTATGCATATTTACATATACACCTAAATCTCCTTCTACCGTTCTCTTCGCTACTGGTTCTGGGCTTATTAACATCCTAGAAATCTCTTCACTACCTTCCGTTACTGAATGAACATCAGTAGTGGCACCACCTACATCTAATGTCAATAAATCTCCTATATCATCATAAAGCAATTGGCTAGCATCCATAACTGCCCCAGGAGTAGGTAAAATTGGCCCTGTGAGCATATTTTTAACTTTAGACATTCCTGGTGCATGAACTATATGCTTCTCAAATACTTTTTGAATAACCTTTCTTGTTGGTTCAATATTTAATTCATCAATTTTAGGGTATACATTTTCCACTATATAAAGCTCCGATTTAGTGTTTTTAAATATTTCCTTTACTTCCTCATGATTTTCTACATTCCCTGCATATATTACTGGAATATCCAAATTTAGCTCTGCAATTAACTTACCATTAAAAAGAGCTGTATCCCTTTCACCATAATCTACTCCTCCAGCAAGAAGTATAATATTAGGATTTATTTCTTTTATCTTTTCTAAATCTGATTTTCTTAACTTTCCTGCAGTAATATATTTTATATTGGCACCTGCACCTAAAGCTGCCTCTTTGGCAGCTCTTACAGTCATATCATAGACTAGACCGTGAACTGTCATTCTTAAACCACCAGCTGCACTACTTGTAGCTATTAGATCTTTATAATCTACTTTTTTCACATTTAAATTTAAGGCTAAATCATCAATTGCTTCCTTAAGCCCAATATTTACATCTCCTTCTAATACAGTAGTAGGAGCTTGCCCTTGGCCTATAAACTTTGGGGCCAACTTTATATTATCAAAAGCATTTACTACTGTAGTTGTGCTACCTATTTCTGCAACTAATATATCAACCTTCATTTTTCATCTCTCTTCTCTTCTTCACTAAAAATGTAGCCACATGACTACCATTAGTCCCTCTACCAAAACCTGCATCTACACCATTTTTTACCGCTAGTTCATTAGAGACTTGAGTTCCACCAACTGCTATAATAATATCATCTCTTATACCTTTCTCTATAGCTAATTCATGTATTCTTTTCATATTTTTATAATGTACATCATCATGACTAATAATAGTAGAAGCTAAAATTGCATCTGCATTTATTTCTATAGCTGCATCAACTAATTTTTCTACAGGAACAGAAGTACCTAGATACTCACAATCTATACCAAACTTTTCTATTCCTCCATGTTTTATGTCTATAATTTCTCTTAATCCTACAGAATGTTCATCTTCTCCAACAGTGGCTGCAACAACTTTCATTGGCTCTTTGTCAATGTCTTCTCTAATTTCATCATCAGTCATTATCTTTGGTTTTGGGGGTATAACTAAATCATCAATATCTATAGCAAAAGCAACTCTTCCTTTTATTTCTACCCTTGTACCTTCGGCTGCTTGCATAACTTCTTTATGTATCACTTCTACATCTTCAAGGTTTAATCTTCTACCAATTTCTATTGCAGCGAACTCAGCAACCCTTTCTTCAGCTGGTAAAAACATAGTCATGTGTACTATACCGTCTCCCAACCACTCCATTTCTGGTTTAAGTAAGGATGTATTTCTTAACTCCTTAGTTTCTTCTAATCTAATATAAACATTATCATTTTCATCTAATTCATCAATATATACTATTTTATCCGGGGCCTCAAAGGTAGAGCTATCTATTAACTTTGAAGGATTATCTATAGCTTTTTCGTCGTATTGTGCTATATTATTATAGCCAAAATGAGCTGTAACTGGTGCCATATAATCCTCTTCTCTTTCAATAACTGTTCCTACTCCTATACCTCCATCAATTTCCCTTGATATTCCATCTTCATTTCTTTCAGGATAATTACCTGAATCTACAAAGAACCCTTCTTCAACAGCTTTAAAATATCCCCCAACTTCAATTATTTCTTCCATAAATAATATTGCTCTTTCTTTTAATTCCCTTACTTTATCTGCAAGTTCTCCTTCATCTCTTTTAATTTCTAACATTTCATTTAAACCATCCATACCAGCAAAAGCTTGTTTCGCAGTATCAACAGCTTCTATATTATAAATATGCCAAGGTACATTTCGCCCTTCATCTGGTGTAATTGTAGATTGTATATCTGCACTAGTTAATTGAGAAATTAATAAATTTAATACATGGGTTACAGTGGCCTCTCTTGTAGAGGACTCCATATACTTAGTGTTCATTTGTGCTCTCATTTTAAAATCTTTAAATAATTCTCTCAGCGCTACTGAATAAGGTAAATCTAATCTCATACATGGAGCCGGTGGTGCTGTTGGTGGTACTGTAGATAAACATATATTTTCTGGTTTCATTCCTATTCTAACTGAAAAAGCAGAATTAATAGCATGTTGTACCATTAATTCAGGCATGACCTTCCATGCTTCCCTAGCAGTGGCATTAGCATTATGGGCCCCATCAATCTGTGCCATATCAGCCCAAGCCATTATCTTCTTAGCACAAGCTGCATCTACATAGGACCTTACCATATTAATATTTCTATACAGTACATTATATTGGGGATCTTGGTGAGCTCCATTTACACCTTCCTCAGCGAACATAACTGCAATTTCTGGCCCAGCTACCCCACTTACATAAGAATGATAATTTAATGGTCTACCTACTTCATCTTCTATTAAATCAAGGGCTTTTCTTTGTGCCCGAACTTGTTTTCTAGTTATAGGTATTCCTCCTACTCCTTGAGGAGTCCCTTCTATTAAGCCATCAAAATGGCTTTGACCTGCAGTCCTTATAACCATTAAATGATCTGCACCATGCCAAGCAGCCATTCTCATTCGACGAATATCATCCTCAAATCTACCAGATGCTATTTCTGTAGTAATGACATTTTTAGATTGAGGATCTATATAATCAAAAGATTTAGAAGCAGGTAGTGGTTGATTATTTTTCAATGGTTTAGACATGTCATAATATTCAAATTCCCCTATCTTTTGCTTTTTATCTACTTCTTCTCTCCAAGCCCATCCTCTTCTTCTAGGTCTGTATTTATCCAAATCCTTTAAGATATTCTCTATATCTAACTTTTCATTAGGTTTAAGCTCCACTATTTACACCTCCCTTAAATATTAAAACTACATCATCCCACATTTCACCTTTAGATAATTTCAATCCGGCCTCTCTTATTTCCATATTCTTTTCTTCCGCCAATCTATATACTAAATTACCAGCACCCTTTCCTAAAAGGCCTCTGTCTAAAGCTCCATCTACAATTGCCTTTGACTCAATACTAGAAAAACCCATTCGTAAAAGAACTGACCTTTCAATAGAAGGTGAAGTATTTTTATGAGCTAACTCTACTAATGGATCAACAATTTCATAGGCCAATTGCCAAAATCTTTCTTCTAATTCAGCTTCCGTTAAATCAGCTAAATGTTTTCTTCTTTCTTGATAATCATCTTTTCTTTTCATTATTACACCCCATTAATAAGAAATTTTAAATTCATCTAATATACTTTTAACGAATTCCTCACTAGAATTAGTTTCCTTAATTAAATAATCCATATCCTTACTATCTATTTTCTCTACCTTATAATTATTGATACAATTTCTAATATAGGATCTTCTCATTCTGTTTAAATCTACTTCTTTAGTCTTCACGTATTTAGGTTCCTTAGGTAATATAATGTTTTTTCCTGGTATTTCATCTTCTGGATTACCTATTTTTATTTCTATACCATTTTCTTTTGCAAAAGTAAGCTGAGGTTGAATATGCTTACCTGCACCAGTATACTCTGTTTCTTGTACAACAATAATTTTATCTTCATCTAGCTCTTGGGCTAAGAAAAAAGCTGCTGCCAAAGAAGTATTTCCAGCTGGTCCTCTTTCCAATCCTTCAATTTGAGCTAATAATTCCGTCATATAAAATACAGAACCTTGAGTTAAAGTTACATATCTATCCATATATCTTAATGGTCTAGCTGCTGACCTAGGTACATCTGACCTATCAGGCCAAGTAGCAAAAGGCATACCAAAACCTGTATGGCCAGTAGTAAATGACTTTTTATTGAATTGGGTATCACTAGCCATATGTAATCCCTTTAAATTCACACTGGCACCAATAATTTCTGTCTCAGTAGCACCAGCCTTAATCAATCCCCTTGCAGTTCCTGTTAAATTCCCTCCACCTGCATTGGTAATTACAACAGCATCTGGATCTCTACCTTCCCTTTCTCTAAACTCCATAGATATTTCATAACCTAAAGTTTCTACTCCAGCAATGCCAAAAGGAGTATATAATGAAGCATTAAAATAGCCTGTTTCCTCAAGCAATACCAAAAATTCATAAAATAGTTCTGGCCCCACTGTTAATTGTACTACTTCTGCTCCATAAGCTTCACATTTCCTAGCCTTTTCTATTATTTCTGGTTGACCTATGCCTTTTGAATCATAACATTCTTGAACAATAATACATTTTAATCCTCTCATAGCAGCTTGGCTAGCTACAGCTGCACCATAATTTCCACTGGTAGCTGCAATAACTCCTTTATAGCCTAATTTCTTAGCATGATAACAACTAGTTGCAGCTCTCCTTGCTTTAAAACTACCTGATGGATTAACTGCCTCATCTTTAATAAATATCCTAGCCCCCTTGCCTTTTGGGGAAATTTTCCTTGCTAATTTAGTTAAATTCCTTAATTCATAAATAGGAGTATTTCCTACACTAGTTTCTTTTTGAATCTTTTGTATCTCCTGTAATTTATAACCAGTTTCTCGCATCATTCTTTCATAATCGAAACTAATACTACCAGACTCAAAAGTATCATAATCAATGCCTACTGCTTTCTTCATAGTAGTACCATTTCTCTCCATTACCGCTTCATAGCTATAATTTTTACTCATTTTGCCCACCTTCTTCTAATAAAGCTCTTGCTTGTCTGCCTATATAGGATAATTCAGGAATATACTCTCCAAAATTATGCTTATAACAAGGATTGACCTCAATTAATTTCCCCTTAACTATTCTACCTATATAGGTTTCCACTTCAACTTCATCTCCTATATTAGCCTTTTCATTTAATAAAAACCCTTTATCCCACATTTCCAGTGGAACTTTTTGAGTATCTTCGGGTAAATTTGGAGATCTTTCACCAGGTTCTAATACTATATTATGAATCTTTACCCAATTACCTTTTTCAGCATCCATATAATATTCACCCTTTCTTATCATTTGTATGATTTAAACTAATCAATTAAATCTCTCATATCTCCCATAATTGCCCTAGGTACTGGTAAATCAAGCATAGTTTTTAATCCTGGAGATGCATTTATTACATGAGGAATCATATTTACACACATAGCTATAGTTCCAATACCACCAGGTATTTCAGGTTTTATAGCCATATTAATATCTGGTGTACCCTTTATATTAATATAATCCCCAGTATTAACTCCTTCTAATTGAGGTTCTATTTGTTGAGGATGTTCCATTTCAATTTTAATCTCTTTATCTATATATCCATAGCCCATCATTCTACAACCAGCAACTTCTCCTGGCTCCACCTCTACATGGGGAGTTTTTCTATATACATTAGAAACTATAGGTTCTTTTGTTTGTTTCACCTTATCAGTAAGTTCCCAACCTATAGCATCGGCAACCATATTAATTGATTCAGGAAAACCTACATGGCCAGCTAAAGTGTTGTCTTCTACTCGTTTATTAAATTCATCTAAAGTATTTCCAACTCCTTGCTCCTCCATAACAGCAGGTCCGAAGGGAGATAAATCATTTACTCTTTTTGCTTTAATATAATCTATATCTGTACAAGCACCAGTTAAAGCAATAACTAATAAATCCATTATAAGACCTGGATTAATTCCTGTACCTAATACAGTAACTTTATTTTCTTTTCCTATTCTATCTAATTCTTTAGCTAATTTAGGTTCTTGGGCTTGAGGGTAAGCCATTTCTTCAGCGGTAGTTATAACATTTATTTTTCTTTCTAAACAATATTTTATTTTATCAAATGCCTTTCTCGTAAAGGAGTCGGTAGCAATAATAACTATATCTGCCTCCCCTTCTTTTATTACCTCCTCAGAAGATTTAATAATAATATCCTTATTATTTCCTCTTTCCATATCTATGTAATCATATATACTATTTCCTAACTTTGGTTCTATATCTATTGCCCCTACTATTTCTACACCCTTCTTTTTTAATAAGGTTTCGGCCATTCCAGCTCCCATTGCACCAAAACCCCATATTATAACTTTTACATTTTCCTTTTTCATATAATACACCTCCAAAATAATATTAATCTTACATTCAATCATAACTATTTATATTATAAATGCAACTTTAGTGCCAAGTAATTCTTTTAGAATCATAACTTATAATGGCTGTAATTACAGAGATATAATTAACTGATTATAAACAAAATAAAAATAGTGCAATAATATTTGCGGTAGGTGCAAATATCATTGCACTAAAGCTTGTATTTCTTAATTTTATGCTGTAGTGTTTGCCTCTTAATTCCTAATTCATTAGCAGCTTTGGTAATATTATCATCATTATTTTTTAAAGAATTTATAATAAATTTTTTTTCAATATTTCCCAATATTTTAGGTAAAGGCTTTGACATCTCTATTTCATTATAGGTATTTATGAGTTTTCCATCTTCAAATATATGGCTACAAGAAATAAAATCCTCCTTTTTTAATACATGTTCATCGTTAGAAATGTAATTCATTGAAGATTCAATAGCATTTTCTAATTCCCGTACATTTCCTGGCCAAAAGTATTTATTAAAAGCCTTTAAAACCTCATCAGAAACCATCCATACATCCTTAAATAATTGCTTATTATACTTTTTAATAAAATGTTCACAAAGTATAGAAATATCATCCCGTCTTTCCCTTAATGATGGAATTTTAATATATACAACATTTAATCTATAAAATAAATCTTTCCTCAGCCTGCCCTTTCTAATACTTTCTAAAGGCTCTTCATTTGTTGTAGCAATAATCCTTACATCTACTGGAATATCTTCTACTCCTCCAACTCTTCTAATATAGCCTTCTTGTAAAACTCGTAATATTTTAGTTTGAAGAGACAAGGGCATAGAGTTTATTTCATCTAATAATAAAGTACCTCCATCAGCTTGTTCAAATATTCCTGGTCTACTTATGGCTCCAGTAAAGCCTCCTGCTTCCGTTCCAAATAATATTCCTTCTAATAATGCGTCGGGAATCGCAGCACAGTTTTGAGCAATAAAAGAATTATTTTTTCTTATTCCCTCATAATGTATACTTTGGGCAAACAATTCCTTCCCAGAGCCTGTCTCACCATAAATCAATACACTGGATGAGGTTTTACTAGCTTTCCTGCCTATTTCTACGGCCTTTTTAAAAATTTTATTATTACCTATAATATCTTTGAATACATAATGCCTTAGGCCCTTGTTTTTATTACTATAGCTATCATTTAATTCACTTTGTAATTCCATTAACTGATCAGATAATTTTTTTACATGAGTAATATTTTTCGCAATTTCCAGAGCACCAACAATTTCATTCTCATTTTTTAAGGGAATTGTAGTATTAATAGTTGTAATACTTTTCCCCTTATAGTTTAAATAGGTTTGAGTATTATTAGATACTGGTTTTCCCGTTTCTAAAACTTTTACCAATGTACTACTATTTTCATTTAAACTGGGAAAAACCTTTAATAAATTCTTATTTAGCACATTTTTTCTATCTAACCCTTCTAATTGAGCCATTTCTCTATTATATACAATGGTTGTTCTTTCCTTGTCTATAACATGAATGCCAAGATCTGCATACTGCAAAATATTTTGCAGTAGAATGTTTTCAAAATTCTTATTTATCATATAATCATCCTCTAATAAATTAAATCATCTTTAATAGGTAATATAACTATAAAATTAGATCCTTTCCCTATTTCACTTTCAACAGAAATCTTACCATTAAAAGTAGATACTATATGTTTCACTATAGCTAAACCTAAACCAGTTCCATCTACTTCGTTAGACCTAGATTTATCCACTCTATAAAACCGTTCAAAAATTCTTTTTTGTTCCTTCTCTTCCATACCTATTCCGTTATCAGCAACACTTATAATTAAATTCTTATTTTCTGTGGAAACAGAAATCTTCACTGTACCGTGTTCTGGTGTATATTTAATCCCATTACCAATTAAATTTAAAAGCATTTGTCTAAAGTAATTATAATTTCCATAAAAATTAGGTAGTTTCTTTTGAATATCTTGTTCTAGTATAATTTTCTTTTTATTAGCCTTGTTTTCCAAATACATTAATACATCATCTATGACTTTTTCAACAATTATAATTTCTTTTATTATATCTTCTCCATGACTTTCAACTTCTGACAAAAGTAGCAAATCTGAAACTAAAGAATTAAGACGATTTACTTCAAAATCGATTATATCTAAAAATTTATTAGCAGACTCAGTATCTTCTATAGCACCTTCTTGTAAAGTTTCTACAAAGCCTTTAATAGAAGTTAAAGGAGTTTTTAACTCATGAGATACATTGGCTACAAAATCCTCTCTTACCTTTTCTAGCTTCCTTAAAGTTGTAACATCTCGTATAATGAAAACTAATCCAAGTTTCCTAGTAGGATCATCACTGTGTATTATTGGACTACCAGTTATTTTAATATTTCTATAATTAGGTTCAAAAACTTCTACTTCAGCATCATTTAGAAAAGTAGACTTATTTATTAACTCTATAAATACATTGTTTAACTTTTCTTTTTTAAAGGCTTTAGTTATTTTTTTATTCATAATATTATCCTTCTTTACTTCTAAAATTTTTTCGGCAAGAGGATTTATCAGTATTATAGATAAGTTATTATCTATGGCAATAACCCCATCTTCAATACTAGTTAAGGTGGCCTTTAATTTTGTATTACTTTCTTTAAGCATTATTATAGTATTTCTTAACTTGACACTCATAGTATTAAAATTTTCTGTTAATATTTCAAATTCTTCATCTCCATAAAGATAAACTTTCTCTCCATATTTCCCTTCAGAAATATTTTTAGTTGCTTTAATTAATTCCTTATAGGGATTTGTTGCCTGCTCAATATATTGAATGCCAAGTATTAAAGAAACTAGCAAACCAGCAACTACTGCTATTAAGGTATTTAATAATATTTTTTTATTTAGCTTTTTTAAATACTCTGGTGATGCTGTAATTCTAATTTTAGAAATATTTTCTACATTTTCTATAAATATTTCCCTAAAAATTAATTCTTCTTCCTGAGACTTTTTGTTACTAGCTTTAAAATTTATGTCTCCAATAATATTTCCCTGTTCATCAATAAAAGAAATTTGACTATTTATAAACTTAGAGTATTCTTTTGAAAAATCATCTAAATTATTATTATTTATATTTCCTTTTTCAATGAACTCTTTTATTAAATGTCCTTCTTCTAATATTTTTTCTTCCACTAATCTTATGGAATTTATTTTTTGCATATGATAGGTTCCTATTCCCGTAATCAAAATTCCTATAGATACAAGTATAATAAAGATAGTAGCCATTTTTCTTTTCATTGGCATCCAAAGCCTCCTATCTGAATTTATAGCCAACCCCTCGTACTGTTTCTATATATTTTGGATTCTTATCATCATCTTCTATTTTTTTACGTAAATTTCTAATATGGACATCTACTGTTCTAGTTTCACCAAAATAATCGTAGCCCCAAACCATATCCAATAAAACATTTCTAGAAAGGACTTTTCCTCTATTTTCAGCTAATATTTTTAAAAGAAGAAATTCTTTATGAGTCAAATCTACAACTTGATTATCCTTAGTCACTTCATAACTTTCTAAATCAATTGTTATTTTATCAATTTTAATTATCTTATCTGGATTCTTTTTTGTATCTGCTTTACTTCTCCTAAGAACTGCTTTAACCCTAGCCAACACTTCTCTTACACTAAAAGGTTTAGTAATATAGTCATCTGCACCTATTTCTAAACCAGTCACTTTGTCCATTTCGCTACTTTTAGCCGTTAACATAATAATTGGTACATTAGAAGTTTCTTTGTTATTTTTAAGCTTTTTACATAGATCTATCCCATGAATTTTAGGCAGCATGAGATCCAATAAAATTAAATCAAACTTTTCTTTTTTAATTTTTTCCAAAGCCTCTAAGCCGTCATAAGCTACACTCACAATATATTTATTATTTTCCAAATTATACTTAAGTAATTCCACAATATGCTTCTCATCATCTACCACTAATATTTTTGCTCCCATTTATAAACCCCCACTTATACTTGTAACTTCATTACAGAAGCCATTCTTCTGTTAATACCCTTCTCTTTTCTATAAGAATAGAAAATATTATTATTACAGCTAGTACATAAATTACTTATATAAATATTCTCTTTTAATATACCCTTATTTAAAAGTTGGAGTTCATTTGTTTTCCATAAATCTAAATATATTTTATTATTTTTAATCTTGAATATATTTTCTATAAAATTATACTCTTCATTGAATTTTTCATATACTTCTTTTCCTACTTCATAACAGCAACATCCTATAGAAGGACTAATTCCCACTAATATATCTTTTGGATTTGAATTGTATTTTTCAACCATTTTTTCAACGGTATTACCACTAATATTCTCTAAAGTTCCTTTCCATCCTGCATGAGAAACAGCAATTACCTTTTTGGACTTATCTACAAATGCCACTGGGACACAATCTGCATGAAAAGTAAGTATAACTAAATCTTTAATATTTGTTATAATTCCATCGGCTTCCATAATATTTTCTTGAGCAAATTTAAGCTTATCAGTATTATACATGTTTAATAAATCTTTTCCATGGACTTGCTTTAAAGTAATTATATTTTTTATAGGTACATTCATTATTTCAGAAATATTTTTTAAAAATTCTTCGTGACTAAAGCCTATTCTTGTTGTAAAAAAGTATTTAACTAATTCAGTATCATTAAATTCCTCAATTTCATAATATACAAAATCTTTATATTTAACTTCTATAAAAGCCATATCTTCATCCTTTCAATTAAATAAATTACTTTTCATTTAATATTTTTTTTAATTCATCCATAAAAGTATTTACATCTTTAAATTGTCTATATACAGATGCAAACCTTACATAAGAAACTTCATCTATATATTTCAATTTATCCATTACCATTTCTCCTATATGCTGACTAGTAACTTCTTTCTCCATAGAGTTATATAGCTCTCTTTCTATTTCATCAACAGTTGATTCAATAGTTTCCATAGATACAGGGCGTTTTTCGCAAGATTTAATAATTCCATTTAACAATTTATTTCTATTGTAAAGTTGTCTATTTCCATCTTTCTTAACAATTATTAAAGGTATTTCTTCCTTTTTTTCATAAGTAGTAAATCTTTTACCACAATTTATACATTCTCTACGCCTTCTAATGGCTTGTCCTTCGTTAGTAGGCCTTGAATCAATAACCTTAGTCTCATAAAAATTACAATAAGGACATTTCATAGTATCACCCCATTCAATATTTCTACCTTTGATTATAATGCATAGCTCTTAAATTGTCTAATACCTTACTCTTCATCTACCTTTAAGTCCACTAAAATAATATCTTCTCCTATTTTCACTATTTTTCTCCAATTAATAATAATATCATTATTCTTACCAAATATCCCCATTATCTTCCCAGGCCCAGGAATTATTATTGCAGTTACTTCACCTTTTTTTAAATCCATTTCAAAATCATATATCATTCCCAATCTTGATCCATCTCTTATGTTGATTACCTCTTTTTCTTTCATTTCTGAGAGATTAATCATTACCCCACCCCTTTTCTAAAGTTTCACCTATTATATATATATATTTTTATATACGTATATATTATTACAATTAATTTTATTTCCATGGGATAATGATTAATAACTACACATATTTTTGCATATTCTTTAAAGCATTTTTTTCTAATCTAGAAACTTGGGCTTGAGATATTCCAATTTCCTCTGCTACCTCCATTTGGGTTTTTCCTTCAAAAAACCTTAAGTCTAAAATCAATTTCTCTCTATCATTTAATCTACTTAAAGCATCCCGTAAACCTATTCCTTCTAGCCAAACTTCATCTTCACTTTTTTCATCTTTAACCTGATCCATTACAAAAATAGCATCTCCACTATCATGATATATAGGCTCAAATAAAGATATAGGTTCTTGAATTGCATCAAGGGCAAATACTACCTCTTCCTTTGAAATATTTAATTCATCAGCAATTTCCGTAATAGTAGGTTCACGAGAATTTTTATTAATTAACTGCTCCCTTGCCTGCAAAGCTCTATAGGCTATATCTCTTAATGACCTACTTACTCTTATTGAATTATTATCTCTTAAATATCGACGTATTTCGCCAATTATCATAGGTACAGCATAGGTTGAAAACTTTACATTTTGGCTTAAATCAAAATTATCTATTGCCTTTATTAAACCTATGCAACCTACTTGAAATAAGTCATCTACTGGTTCTCCTCGTCTACTAAATCTCTGTATAATACTTAAAACTAATCGTAAATTTCCGTTTATAAATTCATCTCTTGCTTCCATATCTCCTGCTTTTATTTTAACGAATAATTTTTGCATTTCTTCATTAGTTAGAACCGGTAACTTTGCCGTATTGACACCACATATTTCTACTTTATTATTATACAATAATCCTTCATCCCTTTCTTCAACTTTTGCCCCTTTCATCATAAAATTATTACCTCATTTGATTTTTTTATTCAACAATTAATGTATTTAGATTAACCATTTTAAAGAAAAAACTACTAGTCCCCTAGTAGTTATACCATTCTGCTCATTTCTTTTTGTAGTCTTTTTATAATTCTTTTTTCTAATCTAGAAATATAAGATTGAGAAATTCCTAATATATCAGCCACTTCTTTTTGTGTTTTTTCTTTTCCATTCTTTAGGCCATATCGCAATTCTACAATCTTTTTCTCACGGCCAGTTAGCCTATCTATGGCTTGATTTAATAATTCCTTATCCACTTCTTCTTCTAAACATTTAAATATTATATCACTTTCTGTACCTAATATATCGGACAATAAAAGTTCATTCCCATCCCAGTCCACATTTAAGGGTTCATCAAAAGAAACTTCTGCCTTTAGCTTACTATTTCTTCTTAGATACATTAATATTTCATTTTCAATACATTTGGATGCATAAGTTGCAAGTTTTATATTTTTATCAGGATTAAAGGTATTAACTGCTTTTATAAGTCCAATAGAACCAATAGAAATAAGATCTTCAATACTTATTCCTGTATTTTCAAACTTCCTTGCAATATAAACTACTAACCTCAAATTTCTTTCTATTAAAATACTTTTAATACTATCATCTTTTCTTAACTTAGATACAAAATATATTTCTTCATCTGGTTTTAAAGGCGGTGGTAATACTTCCCCACTTCCTATATAATAAATTTCATTTAAAGGCTTCAGTTTCCTTAGAATTTTGTAATATAAAAGACTTA
>NFYZ01008602.1_pt1 | contig 19647 bp, 35 predicted proteins | sample 1092561 | NCBI WGS metagenome assembly NFYZ01 (sample SAMN03609887, study PRJNA323583) | gut metagenome | isolation source: feces | host: Rattus norvegicus | place: Malaysia | collected 2013 | reverse complement strand
TATTGCTATATAATACATAAAAATCATAACAATTATCATGGTATATCATTCTATGTTCATGGTGAAAAAAGGACTATAAATTTACCTATCATTGAAATTGTAGCTGACACAAATACATTTAATATTGAAATTAGTGATGTAACTAAAGGTTTGCCTTTTAGTAATCTATATGTTGATTTAAACCCTATAGTTGAAAAAATTAATTATAGAAAATCAACTGAATATGATTTTGTAGTAGCAAGTTATGACAGCAGTGAAAGCGATAAAGAAAAGGCTGATATTATTTGTAATAACAAATATGCTGAATATCAATTAAATTGTGCTGTTAACTGTAACATTACAAATAGTAGTCATGCTAAAATATTGTTATTAGGTGGTACATATAATATTAATAAATTTATTAATCCATTGTCATTAGGTTGCAACTATGCGATATGTGTTCATCGTTCATCCGTTGGAAATCATAGATATACTTGTGATATCAATGGTAAATATCATGAACATTCATTATATGATGAAAATAATGTTGTAATTCAACTTACAGAACAAGCTAGTAATCAATTAAATGCTCAACAAGAATTTGCTATTGTTGGTGCACTCAGAACTGGAAATAGAAAAATGGGTAATATATTTAATATTTTCTCGTTATATATTTCAAATATTACATTTAAAGTTTATTCAATTCAAAAACCTTGCGTTGTTGTTGATGGTGCAGGATTATCGCAATTAGGTTGTCAAAATTTATCAATAAGTAGAATTTTACAAGAAAATGAAAATGAATTAGATATTTATTTTGATACAAATCCACCAGTTAAAGGATTAATTGGTATAAGAGGAACGTGCGGTAGTAACAATGGAAAAGGTAATTATATTAAGAATTGTAAAATTGTTGGATATTATGAAGGCATTGCCCTTACAGGCGAACATTTTATTGTTGAAGATTGCCTAGAACATCATTGCTATTATGGATTTACAATCGGAAACTATGATGTAGAACCACAAATGGAACATCCTAACGTATTCATTGGGAACAGTGTTGAACAATGTTATCGTCTGGCTTTATTGAATAGATTCGGTGCAACTGTAGAATCTGAGGTATCTAAAAGTGAACAGACACTTGTATATATTGGTGGGAGTATAGAATCGGTGTGGACAAAATCAAATGGTGAAAAAGTTGGAATGTTACCAATTAAAGAAATTGTAAAAGGAGCTTATCGTGGAAGAATCGAAATGGACTGGTGGAATAGTCCGTTTGAAGATGATGGAAGTGGTAAACGAATGAATTACACTAGCTATGATGGAAATGTAAATATGTACCGAATTGAAACTAAGTAGTTAACTAAATAAGAATTTAGTTTAGTAAATGTTTTTTAAAGAGCCTAGAAATAGGCTCTTTTTCATATGTAAAAGAGGTTATAAGAATGAAAAAAGGACAAAAATTATCTAAAAATGGTTATCAATTGTTAGGCTTTCCAATGGAGTACATGAATGTAACACAAGGGAATAATGTTGGTACACATTTAGGAACAAATGCAATGGATAATGCAGGCAAAGATACCGGAATTGATGAAACGATTGCTCCGTGTGACTGTCATTTAGTCGCATATGACACTGCGAAGAATGGTAATGCAGTATTCTTAGAATCAGATAACAAAGTATTATTCAGAGACGGAACGATTGATTTTGCTACATTTATGTTTATTCACGATAACTATATCGAAGACATTAAAAGAGTGAAGTATTTCAAGCAAGGTGACACGTTCGGAGATGAAGGAACCACAGGATATGCCACAGGAAATCATGCACATATCGAAGTAGCAAAAGGGAAATTTACACATTGTTATGATTGCAATGCACAAGGAACATATCACTTGCCAAACAATGTTTCTGCAGATTTAGCATTTGTTACAGACGGTACAATCATTAAAAACAAAGGAACATTTGTAAATTGGACAGATGCAACCCACGTGCCATTCAATCAGGGAGGTCAGACTTCTACGGAATCAGCATCCGTGCTAAATAGCATTCCTTCAGACTTTGTATACGAAAAGGCTACATTCTATCCTGCTTGTACAATCAAGATTAGACGCGCGCCAAGCCTAAAGGGACAAGATACTGGCCTAACATATATCAAAGGGCAGCACGTAAACTATGACGGATACGTCCGTCGAGAAGGATATGTGTGGATCAGTTGGATTAGTGCATCCAGCGGAGAACGCCGATGGATGGCATGTGGAGCTTTAAACGATAAAGGAATCAACACGAATCCATACGGAACATTTAAATAGAAATGAGGAACTTATATGAAAAAAATTAAATTAGATAATGATACTTATGATTTTTTAAAATGGATCGCGCAGATTGTGTTGCCTGGATGCGGTACATTCTATTTTGCTTTAAGTGCAATTTGGGGATTTCCGTATGCGGAACAAATTGTCGGTACAATTACTGCGGTAGATACATTATTAGGAACCCTGCTAGGATTATCTAGCAAACAATATAATAATGAGGAAAAGCCAAATGACTGAGGTAATCATTACTGCACTGATTAGTGGATTATGTGTAGCAGTGCCTTCCATTGTAGCCACAGTAATGAGTAATTCTAAGCACCAGGAATTGATTGAGTATAAGATTGGCCAATTAGAACAAAAGGTCGATAAGCATAATAATGTAATCGAAAGAACATATACATTAGAACATGCAGTCGAAGTGTTGGAAGAGCAGGTGCATGATCTTTCTGACCGGTTAAAGGGGGCACATATTTAGTGTTCCTTTTATACGATGCAAATTTAAACCCGCAGAATATCTGCGGGCGTTTTTTAATTTTTTGCGAAAAAAACTTCTGAAGATTTTTTAAATGATATTGAATTGTGTTGATAGGACACAGAAAGGTCCCAATATTCAATATATATACTTTATATAAAGGCTTGCACAATTCTCTAAACGTTAGTATTTTACTACTTAAGAGAAAGCAAAAGCCTTTATATAAAGGCTTTTTTCTTTTTCTAAAACACTATAAAATACTATGTAAAGGTCACACACAGGACACTTACAGGTCACACGATAAATACAACAAAGCCTCGGTCAATCCGAGGCAATTTTTTTATATTTTATTGATTGCATCCAAGAGTGTTTGATAGTCTAAATGCGTATATACCTTCTCAGTTAAGCTCATCGCGCCCTTGTGGCCAACAATTTTCTTTATTGTTGTAGGAAGTACTTCTGCTTGTGTTAGAAGTGATATGCACGTGTGTCTAGTGTCATGAGGAGTATGTTTCATTTTCAATCGTTCCATTATTGGATCCCAATACGTATCACGATAATTCTCATATGAGCAGTGCCAATCATCCTTATTACAAATCAAGTATTCACAATCATGTTTCATCCATTGTTTGTAGAATGGAAGGACCTTGTCTGCAATCGGAACTACACGAATACCAGATGCAGTCTTAGAATCAACGATTTTGAATATCTGGTTTTCTAGATCCACATCTTCTTTCTTCAGGTCCAACAACTCAGATACACGCACTCCGGAATATATTAACATGAGTATAGCTTGTACATAAATATCATCTGAATCCTTCCAAAGCTTCTTGATTTGAGCATCAGAGAACACAGTTCGATTCAATGCATTTGGATTTCTATCTTTATACTTAAGTATATCAACATACTCAGAATAGTCTTTCGTGATGATATCATATTTCATTGCATAAGCACAAAGCTGTCTTAAAGTCGTTTTAATTGATTTTAGTGTTGGATAGTTCTTTCCACACCTATCGATAATGTGTTGAAAATCATTCAGTTTTAATTCGTTGAATGGAACATTGTATATTGATTCAAATACTTTCATGTTACCTTTGAATCTGTTTATATTGTTCTTTTTCTTTTTTTCAAATTCATAAGGCTCTAGGTACTCCTTATAATAACGTTCATATACTTCGTAGAAAGTTGTATGTTTTTCGTCAAGATCCAGTGGATGATGATGGTATTCAGCCAACATTTGAATCGCTTCCTGACGTGTCTTTGCGTATCCAATAGTCTTACGTACCTGGTTACATTTCATTGTTTCCATGTCTACTTCCCAACCTGTAGTAATACGCACTCGATATGGTTTTCTTCGGTTTCCTGATAGTTTAGTCACAGATCCATAGCCACTAGGAAGCCTAAAATTCTTTTGTGCCATTTTATTTCCCTCCAATTCATGGTAAAATTAGCACATAAAAGCATTGATTCGGATTCATACTTTTATGCCTAGAGTATTAGCAGTACTCTTTATTTACCTGGATGTTAGCAGCATCCAGTTTTTTATTGTTTTATAAAAGTAAAAGCTACCGAGATATACTCAGTAGCTTCCAATAAATCGGCGCTAAAGCCATAATATGAATCTAAACGGCGCAAGGCCTTAATTCAATTATATCTTAATTGAAAAGTACTGAATCGTCAATTCTATCTATTGTTTCATTAGATAACTGTATTTTACCAATTGGATCTAATACATTAATTGACTTTTTAATTCTATGTTTACTAATTGTTGTTGATTTTAAATATAAATTTGACGTCCGTGCAAAGTTTTGATAATATAGATGAGCACGCTTTTGTTGACAATAAACAAAATGCGAATTATAATTTGAATACCGGAGGTACTTACTCCTCGACAGGTCAATAGTCGGTGGATGGTTAAGAATACTAAGCGTATGTTAAGTACGTCGCCCCGATTAGATTCCGCTCAATGAGTGGAATTTTTTTATTATGGCAATCTTAAAATGACATCTATGTGGCATTTTCTTTTTAAATATTCACTTGTATCAAACCAATTATTATTAATGACAAACGAATGCCTAATTGTATTTGCCAATATATCTGCCATTTGTATTCCTAAATCTTTCTTTGAGTCTTTATATATGACCTGTATCTCCAAATCACTGTGAATGATAGGTTTAAATTGTTTGGAATAATTATAATTAATAATTCCGTGCCTTAATTCTTCCACCAATCCATCTTTAAGAGAATAATATCCATTTGATTTTGTAGGCATTTCATCAATATTAACATGCAGATAAACGGGCATATTAGGATTTATCGCTCCACTATTGATTAAATGCTGAACAGTATTTTTAATAATTCTTCTTTGAGCATACTCATTAAAACGTCCTTTTGTGCCTTTATCATTGATGATATGACTATATAGACTTTTGTTGTACGTAATAACACCGAATGTAGTAAAAGATTTACTAAGATTAATTATTCGTCTTCTATGGGTAGGACTAATGGCTACCGCCTTTACTTCTGGACACTCATTTTTACAATTATCATTCGTCTTTTCACAATACTTACACTTAATGCTATTTACAATCGCTCTATATTTGTTGTTAAATTCAGATTTTTGTTTTCCGTCTTTGATAACAATGCCTGCAAAAACGGCATAGTCTTCAAATTTTGAAATTTTACCAGAGTCATCCATGTAAATATAAATATGTTGCATATCATTCATAATCCAATTCCTTTCTCAATCTACTTTTTACGGCAGTACTCTTGATCGTTCTGGATGTTGATAGCATCCAAATTTTTTTATTTTGTAGCATTTTTCAGCTTTCTCAATTGTTGGCAGGCATATCCAGCGCCGTCTCTATGAACAGATATTTTAATCTTGCCGTTGACTGTATCCAGTAACAGAGCTCCTGTTGTCAATGTGCTATCGAATGAAATGGAATTGATTTGATCCCACTTCAATTCTTCAAATTTATAGCCAAATAAAGACTTTGAACATTTTATAAGACGTTTTTTAGTCGCCACATAACAATTTCCCAATGCAGTCATGAATGGCAAATCCAGTCTTTCATCAGAATCCATTCTTGCGATAATTTGTTCGTAGCACTTGATAGCGTTTTTCTGAGATATACCACCATACAACGTATGATTGTATGCATAGAAATAAGCTTCCATAGCTATTTCACGGTTATTCATATTCATTTCCTTTCCAGATATAATTACATACCTAAATTACTTATTATCCTTCTTAACTCTTTCGTATTCCATTTGCGTGACTGTATCCACTGTGTGCTGGCCTTTATCATCCAGGCCTCTATATATATCTAAGTGTTCACGCTCGTGATCGGTAAGGATGTAAGAATCATTTTCTAGCTCTTCCCACCCCATAAGATATTGAGGGGTACATTTCAAAACCTTGGCTAATGGTGGAACAATATCGGTAGGTAATTTTTTTATACTTTCCGATTCATACCTCATCACAGTAGTTTTGTTAACTCCTAACGCATTTGCAACATCTTCCAATGTCAGTTTTAATTGTTGTCTTCTTGATTTAATTCGTTCTTGTATTGTCTTCATGTTTACAAACCTTCTCATTTCTAATCTAAGTATAAAAAGAAAATTGCAAAAAAGCAACAAAAATCGTTGACATAATGCAACACGGGTATATAATATTAATGAAGTTGCAAGAACACAACAAGAAAGGAAGGAGTATTATGAAAGTGAATGTAAAGTTGTTAGAAGAAGAAATGGATAAAAAGCATGTATCTGTATCGGAATTGGCAAGAATGAGCAATGTTGATAAGTCTACTATAAGTAGATTATTAAACGAACAAAGAGCGTGTTCGATTACTACAGCTCAAGCTGTAGTACAAGCATTGGATATTCCGTCTAAAAAAGCAGGACTTATTTTTTTTAGCACCGAAGTTACATAAATGCAATTTAAAAATTGATTAAGTACTACCAATAACTACCACAGAAAGGAGAAATTATGAATCAGAATGAAAAAATAAATAAAGATGTAGAGAATCTTAAAGTAATTGTTGACCTCATCGAAAAAAGTATTCAAGGCATTATTGAAAATGAGAAACTTATGATGTCTACTATCAAAAACTTGAAAACTGCAGTGAATGCGTTATCGTTATCGGTTATCGTGATTTTAGCTGGATATATAATTGGACTATTGTTATTGCTGCACTAATAACTGAAATAATTATGGCTCTTTTGGAATATTTACTTGAAGATTCAGAACTTTCTTTTAAGATCTTGTTCATTTCTTTGATTTCTTCAACCTGCTTTTGAAGGGTATCGTTTCTAGATTCCAATGCTTTATTTGTTTCACGAACTTCTTCAAGATGTTTTTCCATGATTTCGTTATCACGCTGTAAAGACTCAACTATATCATGTAGTTCTTCTAAAGATTTAATTTTCTTTATTTCGCAATCATGATTGGTCAAGTAGCTCTTGCCAGCTTCTGTTATCGAATATAATCCCGGACCATCTAGTGAAGGAATGTGTTTAGCATAGTTTTTGGAAACAAGATATTTAATGCAAGCAAGTGTTTCTTTAGGTAAATGATAAGCTTCAATGTTATGGCTGTTTAAACATTTCAATTGGTTTAATTGTTCATCAGTAAGTAATTGCATGATTAGTACTCCTTTTTTACTAATCATATCATAGAAAGGATAAAAAGTATGGCTACCACAAAAACTAAAACTAAAGAAAAAGAACTTGAATTGTCTCCATTTGCAAATAATGGACATGCTACAGAGTACACAAAGATGATGCATCGTTATGCTGATCTAGATAAAAGAGAGATGGCAGTACGTAGAAAGCAATGTTTTGCTAACTGGATGTTGTTTGCAAGCATTGTATTAGTAATTGGATGTGTAATTGGTACTGCATTTGTTTGTAGAACCATCCAGTCTATTGGAATTTAGAAAGGAGATTTATATGGAGTTTAACGGAGCAAAAGTTCCAATTGGTGCGGCTGCAACTGCATTGAATGTAACAGAAACATTTATTCGAATTGGGATGCAAAAAGGTGTTCTTCCTATTGGATCATGTTTCAAGATGCCGGACTCAACCAAAACGGTATATTACATCAGTCCTAAGTTGTTGTACGACTACTCAGGGTATGCTTATGAGCCGGCAATAAAAAAAGACCACTCATATGAAAGTGGCCAATCAAAAAATAACAACTAAATTATAAATTATTTTCTCGGGTTCTGCAACCTGGGTATCACCACAAATTGACGTGATCCGCACTCGCTTTCTACATAATGTATTTTTGCTCTAGCACGTCAAAAAATTAATGGATTGTTTCTGTAACTTATCTTCCTTTTTAACAAGATTTACGCGGATTGTGGTATCTAGGTTGCAGGATTCGAGATACATATAGCAAGGAGAAAAAGAATATGAGTGCTAGAGAGTCAACTTACTATTTAGTCAGTAAAGACTATTCAGAAATCATCAAAACTCTAAGCTCTAATGAATTGGCTAATTTATTGAATGTCAAAAGAGAGAGTTTGAGTTCAAAGCTTGTTCATATCAAGGACTTTAATGGCTATCCAATAGCTCAGGAGTAATGCCTATGGAACAGGGATATATAAAATTGTTCCGCCAAATTGTGGATTGGGAATGGTATGACGATATCCCAACGTGTAGATTGTTTATTCACTTACTTTTGAAAGTGAATCATGCTGATCGCAATTGGCAAGGTAAAAAAATAGAAAGGGGTTCGTGCATTACAAGTTTTGCGAGTTTAAGCGCTGAAACAAAATTGAGCGTTGAACAAATAAAAAGAGCTCTTAAAAATTTACAAAAAACAGGTGAGATTAAGAAAATATCAACAAACCAAAATACACTCATAATCGTTACAAAATACGATGATTATCAGTGCTTTGCGAGTGTTGACAACAAGCAAACAACAAACGAACAACACGAAGACAACATGCAGAAAACAAACGGAGAACAAACGGACAACAAACGGACAACAACAAACAATAATGTAAAGAATATAAAGAATGATAAGAATAATAATTTATATTGTTCTTCTGACGAAGAACAAGAAATGAATCAAATTATTAGAACCATTGTTGAAATCCTGAACATTGAAACGGAGAAAGAATTTTCTCCTGATGCTAAATTAACTAGAAAGTTGATTCAGGATAAATTGAACGCTGGATATAGCTTGGCGGATTTCAAATGTGTTATTGAAAAGAAATGTGATTCGTGGAAGTCTGATCCAGTCATGAAATCTTATTTAAAGCCAAGCATTTTGTTTGGAAAAAAGTTTGATGAATATCTGAATGAGTGAGGTGTCGTGAATGAATATTGTTAAAGCTATCAAATTAGCTAAAAAAAGAAAAATGGGATTTGTAAGAAAAGGAAGTTATCTGCATAAGACAGGTGGTTATCTTTATCCTACCAACATAATAATTTACAAAATTGCAGTTTATTTTCCGAAACGCGATGAATATGTAAGATTTTGGAATCCAATGGCAGATGATCTTATTGCCAAGGATTGGATTCTAGTTAAGCCTAAAAAGGTATTTAGTAGAGCATATAGTTCTGATGAGTTAAAAGAAATGGAGCTTGATGGAATCGTATCAGGAAAGGAAAAAAAGAAATGAAATTCAATATCGAAACGAAGACATTGCTAAATGCAGTGAATAATGTGTCGAAGGTAATTGATAAAGTATCTCCATTGCCTGCGTTAGCAAACCTAAAGATTTGTGTAGAAGAAAAGTCCATTGTGATTACTGGATCAAACGGAACCGCTTCAATGCAGCAGATGTTGTCAATGGAGAGTGGTGTTGAAGAATGTGGCCAGTGTTTAGTGGATGCTAAATATTTTAGTGAGATCATTCGAAAAGTATCTGGCCAAACGGTAGAAGTGGAGTGTACGGACAATTTAATGCATATCGAGTGTGGTAAGGCAAAATTCAAACTTACTTGTACAGATGTTTCTGAATATCCAGAAATCAACTTAAATACGCCTGAAAACAAGCTGTATTGCCCAATCAAAACGTTGCATGAAGCGTTTGAAAAAACTTTGGTCTGTGCAGCAATCGGAGGAGAAGTTGCAACAGGACGTCCGGTGCTTACAGGTATTCATTTAACTGTAGATGGCGGACAGGTTACAATTACAGGTTCTGATTCGTATCGATTGAATCAATATGCATTCATTGATATGGATTGTAAAGATACAAAAATTACAATCCCTAGACAGGCTTGCCTTGAACTCTTGAAAACATTTAATGATGAGGTTTCTGTTTTCTATGATGAGAAAAAAATTCAATTTAAAACAAGAGACATGATGTATCAGTCGCAGCTTTTGAACGGAACGTATCCGGATGTTTCTAGAATCATTCCAAAGGATTGTTCATACTGTGTGGAAATGGATAAAAGTGAGTTGTTGGAAGCAATTAAACGTTGTGATTTCGTGAAATCTGATGGTAAGCAGATTGTACATTTGTCATTTGACACAGAAGAATCTCATATTGATTCAAAGTCTGCGGAAATAGGAGAAACATATGAAGAGCTTGAAACAGTTGAATTAATGTCAGATCCAATTGAATTTAATTTAAACGGTAAGTATTTGAGAGATGCGTTAGATTCTATTAACACGGAAAAAGTTCAGATTAAAACTCCAGGAGAAGGAAAGCCATTGATTGTTCGTGGTTCATGTGATGTTTTAAAGCTTACGAGTGTACTTGTTCCGGTAAAAACTTATTAGGAGGCCTTATGTCTAAATTTGAAGATGAATATAAAAAAGTGAGTGATACAAGCATAAAGCTTGTTTGCACGCATCTTATGAATCGTGATGATTTGCGCTCAAAGCTGGATAATCCTAAAAAATCTATCGATGGTATGTGGGCGTATATCGTATCGCAGGCCAAGAAGAAAGCGATAAATAACTGTGCAGCGTGTTCAGTTTCGGAAGTTTATGGATGGGCCGTGCATTACTACGACGAAGAAGTTATTGAAGAGAAGCCAGAACATCCTTCGCATTTGAATCTTGAATCCACAAAGGCAATCGTTAAAAAGAGTGTGGATCAAAAGAAAAAGCCTAAGAAAGAAGAATCAGAATGGAAGCAGGAAAGTCTGTTTTAGAGAGATTGAAGACAAGGAAGCTCACATGGCCAAAAGGCATTGAAGAGTTTATTTTTTCAAAAATGGATTTATGGCTCGCAAAAGAGGCTTATAGCCGAACTTATTTTGTCGAAACACTAGAAATATATTACGGAAAGCTATTAAAGAGAATATTTGGGTTTCAATTGTTCAAGAATCCGAATCATTCAGTAGAACTGAAAATCCAGGAAGTGGCTCGATATATCGAAGGTGAAAAGAAGTTTTTGGTTGGAAATCTGTATTGTGGAATGTTTGGTAAAAGGATTGATTTCGATTATCCTTTGAAGTTTTGGATCAGTGACAGCAAATTGAATTTCTATCCGTTGAGGATGTACTCAATCGAAGACTGGATCAAGCTATTGGATATTCCGTATTGCCAGTATCAGTCTGAATTGAATCAATCCGGATTAGATTTCTTTGACTATGTATGTGCTTATCGTAAAGAACCGAAAATCGAATATCTTGTGAAAGCAGATTTAAGTCAGTTCATTTCAAGTCTTCGTGTTCTTGATCTAAGTCAAAAGAGTCTGGATAAGATATTTAAAGTTGATCGTAAGTTCGTTCCGCTTCTTCCAAAGATGGATTACACACATCTTATATTGTGTAGAAAATTTCCGTGGGCCAACGAGGAAGAGTTGTTGAAAATCAGAAAATTGAAGTTTAAGCATATACGTAAGTATATGTGCCCAAGAGTTTTATCTTATGCAGCACAAATAGATGATTGGAATATAAATCTCTATGAAGACTATTTAAAGTTCGCGGAAACGATTGGAGCGGATATGAAGAGCTTTAAAGTTCTAACACCGACAAATTTGATTGAGGCGCATGATGCAGCCTATAAATCAATGCGTGCTACAGAAGATGCCAGGTTTGAACAGGGGATTCTTGAGAACTATGAAAAGCATGTTAAGTTGAGTTACTCAGACGGAAAGTATTTGATTCGTCCAGCTAAAAGTAATGTTGAATTGAAGAAAGAGTCTGAGGCTTTGAATCATTGTGTAAGAACTTATGCGGCAGATGTATCAAAAGGACATACGGAAATAATGTTCGTTCGTTTAAGCGATAAGCCGGATGTTCCTTTGTATACGCTAGAGCTTAAGCAGAAGGTTATCAAACAGTTTCGAGCGGATCATAATGCAGTCCCTCCAGATGACGCGTTTTCTTTCGTTCGAGAATGGGCAGATAGATTTAAATTGGATAAGGAGTTGATATCGTGATTTTAAGAGATTTAAAAAATACAACATTTAGACCCGTGGAAATCAGTGTTGTGAAAGATTATCAGGAAATTATGTTTTCAGTGAATGGAATTCATAGATTTCCATGTTTAAGCAAAGCCAAGAATTACTTTGGCAAAAGACAAATTATTGAGATTGTAGACGATGAGTCTTCAAGAACTACCAGGATATTTCTTCAAGGCTAAGTAATGAATAAAGAGTTTCTAGTTAGCAAAGTTGATGACTTTATTGCATTTGAGACAGAAAATGAGAAGTCAAAAAATTCATTGGTTCATTATCGACAGGTTGTTGAACTGTTTGTAAATTCTTTTGAAGTTGATGATATTTGTAAATTGGATGTCATTAACTTCAAAAAGAATCTAGAAGAAGAGTATGCTCCGGCAACGGTTAAGAACTATATCACTATCGCAAATAGGTTTATAAAGTATTGTGAATTGGTCGAAAAGGATTTGGATCCAGACGAATTGTTACGCACTCATCATTCAAAAATGACATTAAAAAATATCAAGATTCAACAGGCTGCATCATTGGATGATGTGATTGAACCATCTGATTTTAAGAGAATGTGCAGAATGGCCAAACAATGTAATCGAATGGATATCTATCTGATCATGAAAATATTCGCATATACAGGCATACGAGTGAGCGAATTAAGTTATTTCACAGTTGAAAATGTAAAAGCGAATTACATCACAGTAAAAAACAAAGGTAAGATTCGTGATGTGATTCTTAGAAACGATTTGAAACGTGAGATATTAAAGTATTGTAGAACGGAAAAGATAAAGTCAGGAAAAATCTTTTTTTTAACCTATAAGCAGATTTACTACCAGTTGAAGAAGATTGCAGGAAAGTGTAGAGGTATAAGCCTGGATAAGATCCATCCTCATGCGTTCAGACACATGTTTGCGATTAACTATTTGGATGCTGGAGGACAGGTAACGGATCTTATGGATATTCTTGGCCACAATTCAATACAGACAACATCTTTGTATACTAGAACGACAAACAAAGCTAAGAAGAACATGTTGGAAAGCATGAAATATAAATAAAAAAACAATCGAGGTATAGAGATGGATAAAAGTGATTTTAAGTTAATTCAGGAGATGGCAGATGCTCAAAAGAAGTTGGATGATTTGATAGTTGAATATAAAAAATGTAAAAAGCCAACACAACTCTACAATAATGATCAATTAATGGTTTTTTTTGGCAAATTATTTGAGTCTATGTTAGGTATGTCAAACGACAGGTATTGGGAAATAAAAGACTACAAAGAGCGCATAGTAAATTCAGGAGCGGCTTTAGCACTTTGTTTGATATGGGGTGTAGTGTTAAGAAGTTGTGAAGGTAGAAAAACTAAAAGCATAGAGACGTGGTTGTTAGGCAAATATCTTGGAATGGATTGGATTAATGGTGCAGGCGAAAAAGAACTCAATGAATACGCAGTATTTATAATTCAATATGATCCAAAATCAAAACTAAAATATTTGATAAATCTTACTGAACGTTTGGGATTTTCAATAACTTATATTTATGAAGTTGTTATAGCTGGTATTGAAGCACAAATCAGTGCATTAAAAAAAGGATGATATAAGTGAAGGCGGTGAATCATGAATAAATATCAATATGAACTACATAAATTGGAGGAAAATAAATGTCGGAATCAATAATTTATTTAATGCTTTTATATTTTGTTTTAGGTTTGTTAGTTTTCTCAATACTTTCCATTAGTAAACCTTTAATTGATGTTGAAAAAATTGCGGCATTGTTTCTTGTTTTGTGGCCAATTTTCTTTATTGTTGAGCTAATCAGAGAAGCATTTATGTTTCTTGAGAGAATCTTTAGGTGTGAATCATGAACAAATATCAATATGCATTGCATAATTTGAATTCGTTTTATTTGTTTGATTTTATTCATCCAGGAGATGAGCACAAGCAAAGACAAGCGCTAATTGCGAATGATAATTACAGAAAGCAATTAGATACATTGAAAGAACTTGTAGACAGATATACAGAAGAAGAAAAGCTAGTTGAAATCAAAGTCCCTTCAATTAGATTTGTTCCTTTAAAAAAAGGGATAACTGAGGGTGAATTGAATGACTACATGTGGAAAAACAATGATTCAAATTTCCTTGTTTATCTAAGATATAGATATAACACTGATGTATTCAAACAAGAATGGCAATATTCCATAGAAGCTGCATCATGGGGATGCGAATGTGATGGAATAGTTTGTTGGTTGAATGATTGGTGGGAAGGCCAACAAGATGTTGAATATTTAGCAATCAGTAAGTTAGGAGAATGAAAAGAGTATGCGTTGGGAATACGATAAAAAAATGCAATGCTTATTACCTACATTGCAATGCATTTCCTAGAGAATGGCAATACGAGGAAAGAAGACCTGTCGCAGTATTGGACGTGCATCCAAAAGGCCATCGAGAACGATATACTTACGATTGCATGTGTGTGTTTAATCCAGATTGTATGAAACCGCTCAGGGTTAATTCAGTTAAAGAAGCAAAGGCAGAAATTGAAAAAGCAATCATAGAATATCTTGAGTATAAGTTGGATGAGTGCCTTAATGAGGCCCGAATTCTAGAGGAAGAAATAGCAGAAATTAAAGGAGAATAAAAATGACAGATTATGTATTTGAAGTGATGAGGGAATTTCCAGGATCGTTTATTAACCACAATAACGAGCTTATTTTGATTCCAAAAACAAATTTGTATATTTGTTTGCGTGATGTGAATACACCTACAGAATTGAAATACAAGTTGCTCGAATGGTGTAGCAGAGATTGTACATGTGCATTGGTATACAGTCAGGAATGGAGGACCATAAGATATCAAGATGATGTTTTGTCAAAAATTAATAAGTGTTTAGGAACAAATTTCACACGCGAAGAAATGGAATTAATCTATGAAAGATTAGGCAATTCTTGTAATCATAAATTGACAGAAAAATTTGTTATGAGTGGATATGATATGAAGCTATTGAAGAGGTAATCAAAATGGAAAAACGTGAATGTGAAAACTGTAAATATAGTAGTAATTTGAAAAATGAACATCCTTGTAAGAACTGTAAAAGAAATTTGTTCTATTTGTTTATGGGAATACAAGGCAATGAAGATAATTTTAAGGAGAATGAAAATGATTAGTAATGTAGTTTTAGATGAATTATTTCAAGGGAATTTAGTGACAAGTTATGAGGATATGATCGTAATCAGTATTGCTAAACAATATGCGATTAACAGCTTAGATAAGTCTGATAAAGACTATGAAAAGTATGTATCTGAATTAGAAGTTTATGTTGTTTGGAAATGCAAAGCATTGCAGAATTGGAAGTATCTTATTAGTACCAATCTTCCTGATGGTATGTATTATGAACTGACATACAACGGAGTCAAAGACGAATGGTATTTTGATGCTTATAAGAAAATAGTCAATGAATGTATTTGTCAAAATAGAGCTATTGAAATGTTAAAGGGAACGATGGCTGGTGTCAATGAATGGGAACCAAAGTAAAACTATTAAGCTTAACTGATGGATATGAGCATAAATTGGTAAGCAGCACAGGAAAGCTCAAAAAAGAATACATTGGTCAGATTGGTAAAGTAATCCATACGTGCGTTATAAGTAAAGGCAACTATGTAAAACCTACACTTTATGATGTCCAGTTCGATGATGGAGCTATATTTTGTCTAGATGAGGATCAAATAAGATTTGTGGCACTTGGTGCTCTAGAACCTGGGTCATCAATATCACTTAAAGAATCGATGCGTGAATTAAATCGAAGGTTTACAGATGTTGAATCAGTGTTTTCTTCACTAGATTTGCAGATAAAAAATGCATTATATCCAGGGGCAATATAAGCTTGAAAAACGCAAAAAGTTTTTAGTTCAAAAAAATGTACAGAGAGCCTTTAAACTAGGGCTCTCAGTGCAGAATAGATTTTGGAAAATAATTTAAGGTTATTTGACAAAGAAAAAAAGGAGGAGAAAGAGTGATAAACAGAGTTATTTTAGTAGGAAGATTGACCAAGAACCCTGAGATTAGAAAAACACAAAATGGAGCAAGTATCTGTAAGTTTACTTTGGCCGTTAGTAGAAAAGTGAAGACACAAGGGCAACCGGATGCAGATTTCATTAGTTGTGTTGCCTGGAATAAAACAGCAGATTTAATGTACCAGTATTTGAAAAAAGGTTCTTTAATTGGAATCGATGGAAGATTGCAGACAGGAAAATTCACAAACAACAACGGTGAAACAATCTACACGTGTGATGTGATGGTAGAAAGTTTGCAGTTCTTGGATAATAAAGAAGAAACACAAAATAATAATGTTAACCAGGAAAGAGAAATGTCATACAGTGAAGGAGGATATCCGCAATGGTAAAAGAAAAAGACACAGTCAATCATCCAGAACATTATGAGAGTGGATCATATGAATGCATCGATGAAATGATTGCAGTATTTGGAATGTCAGTAGTCGCAAATTTTTGTTTGTGCAATGTTTGGAAATACAGATATAGAGCACTTCTTAAAGGGGGGGAAGAAGATATGAAGAAGTCTGACTGGTATATGTGTAAATATATGGATTTAAAAAGAGCTATGAGCGATGCGTATGAAGATTAATTGGAGATTAGTATTCATTATTCTGTTTGGAATATTGTACATATGGATGTTTACGGCCATTATTGGTGGAGCTATATGGATTATTTCAAGTATCGTTAAATTTGTTTGTTTATTATTTTCGTTGTATTAAGGGGAAAAGAATGGAAAAAGTTGTATTGCATAATAGAATCGCAAGTGATGCGTTCGATTGTTTAAAAGAATTAATTGACGTAATGACATATGAAAGAGGTGGAATGCGAGAAACTGCTATCAAACAGTTGGATTATATTAAATCTGAGTATTCCAAGTTGGAACGAGAAAATTGTGGATTAAGACAAACAAACTTCAATCTGCATAAAAAGGTTGATAGTAAATATTCTTCTGGAACTCCTTGGAATCGTAGCGCTGAAGTTGAAAAGGTATCACATGAATGAAACATTGAAAACAGTGGCACAGTTCATCGGAGATTTTAAAGCTTTAGATTACTGTTGCCACAGAATCATAGAATTAAATCAGGAATTGGAAGAATTAAATCACAAAAAGTTGGGATTAAGTCATAGTCACGAAGAACTTTCAAAAGAACAAATGAAATCTAATTATCCAATGCCTACATATCAAAGAGCATTCACTTCTAAATTGGCTTTGTTAGAAACAATTGAAGAGCGTGAGCGTGAAATCGCTTATTATCAAAAGAGAATCAACGAATGCAAAGTGTTTGAATTGTTAGGTAATACGGACATGAATATTCTTTATGATTTATATTTTTTCCGTATGTCACAATATGATGTGGCAGACAAATATGGATTCAGTCGTAGTGGATTAAAAAAACATGTTCATGCTATGATTAAAAATATATTGTAGAAAGTCAGGTTGAATATATGGAAGATTTATTAAAACAGATGATTTTAGCATTTGCCACAGCTGGTGGATGTGGATACGTGAATTACTATATTCTTGATAATTTGAATAAAATAAATATTAGTGAAAATGATTCGAATGATAAAGTATTTGTACTTGGATTGTTTTCGTTGATAAATCTATTAGTATGCTTTTTATTTACAGACATATTTAAATGGAATCTTATAGCAAGTGTTGCTTCAACGTTATCCTTAACGATAATTCTATCATTTACATTATTCCCATGGGTTATTGGTAAATACACAAACTACATAAATAAAGCTAGGAAGGATTCATTTGGGAATGGTGAGTTTAATTCTAAATCTGTTAAGACAATTCTGTTTGATAGGAATGAAGTTTTGTTTGTTTATGTATTTGATTTACGAAGTGATAGATTGTTGATCCATGGATGCATGGGATGGGAGAATCAAAAAAGCAAAGATTATGAATTTTCTATTTATCCATTTCCAGGATTAGAAAAACTAACATTTGATGAAGCTATGAATAAATGCGAGAATAATGATGATGTTGAAGCATATGTGAATGTAGACAAACAAATTAAAATCGTGATTATTCCGGAGCCAAAATAAAAAAGCCTATCTTGGCTTTTTCGTGGTTGATGGGTTTGGATGTTTTGGGGATGTTGACCCAAGTCCTGTACGTGTTTGAGAATTGGATGGAACATTCGTCTTTGTGTTTGATGAATTCATAATATACCTCCTTTTCGAATCAATTATACAAAAAATATGAAAGAGTAGCCATTGGCCACCGTTTTAATGTGGTATATTAGTAGCGTAAAAAATTCGACAAAGCCAAGTGTTGAATCTTTTATACATGAAAGCACGCACATGTGCTTTTTTATTTTTATTTAAATTAATTCTTTACATATGGTTAACCCTATGGTATAATATATGTGTAAGGAGGAAAGGTAAATGAAAATCAATAAGAAAAAAGAAAAACTTCTAAAATTGACCGCTGATTTGTTAATCGGGATCGGAACCATGTTAACAGGAATCGCAGCAATTCTAGAAGTCATAAAGAGTTGGCGCTAAGCCTTCTCTTTATACATAGTATATATCATTTACCGAATATATGAAACTTTCTTTAAAACATTATTTCTTAGTTTTTGCGTGGGTGTTTTACTTTGGAGTCGGTGATAGTCATAAGCTTATTTCCGGAATCCTTTTAGTTTTATCTGCTTTGTATTTCTTAGGAGATGTATATGCCAAAAGGAAATCCTAAAGCTCAAACCATTGCATCGGACAAGTATCAAAAGAAAGCAGGATACATGACGAAAGGATTCAAACTTAAACGCGAGTTAGTAGAAGCCTATGAGCAAGCATGCGAACGAGCAGGAGTAAATCAAACCGCACAGATTAAAAAGATGATGGAGCAATTCATCAAAGAGCATCCGGAATAAAATTGGGTGCTCTTTTCATTTGGCACAGGCAGTCAGAGAAGCACTCCTTTCTGACAAAAGTTTATACATACTGCAATATCTGACTGTCTTTGCGAGGTAAAAAACATGGATTACAAGACTAAGAGATGGAAAAAGAAAAGAGAATCAATTCTTAGAAAAGATGGATATCTTTGTCAGATTTCAAAACGATATGGCAGAAGAGTAGAAGCAGAAGTTGTGCATCATATCTATCCAGCAGATGAATATCCGGAATATCGGTTCTGCGATTGGAACCTAATTAGTGTGAGCGTAGGTGAGCACAACAGGTTGGAGAACAGAAGTACTGGTGCATTGACTGAGCTTGGTGAAGAATTGAAAAGACATACGATTCCAGGAGTTGATTGGAGAAAGAAGAAAAAAGATTATGCAATCTAATGATGAACTATGTAGGCTGATACGAATCTATCTGCTCTATTTGATTGGAGCTTATGATAAACGTGATGTGGCCAAAGAGTTGGGTGTGGATTTGGATGAGATAGCCTCAAAAAGATTGCTCTGAAAAAGATCCCCACACCTAAATTTTTTTGACATGAAAATTGGTTCCCAGC
>NFYZ01010530.1_pt1 | contig 20025 bp, 30 predicted proteins | sample 1092561 | NCBI WGS metagenome assembly NFYZ01 (sample SAMN03609887, study PRJNA323583) | gut metagenome | isolation source: feces | host: Rattus norvegicus | place: Malaysia | collected 2013 | reverse complement strand
TTCTTGAAGGTCTCCTCTACGGTGGTCGTGCCTTCCTTGATAGCGTTGTACACACCGCCCAGCTTCTGAATGTCCTCTGCCGTGACTTCCTCGGCTGATTCCCTGCCCAGGTAATCCAGCAGCATAAGGTCTGTTACCTGGTAGGCTTGGAAGCATGCTACGCAGCTTTTCCACTGGCTCTTAACGCCAGTCTGCTTGATGTGCTCCAGTGCCTTCGCCTGCACTTCCTTCACTACGCTTGAAATCAATACCTGCGGAACGACCTTGCAGATTGCGTTACGCTGTGCGATTGCCACAGCTGCATTGCCGACTACCACCTGCATATCCTGCGAGAAGGCGTAGCCCTTCGAGGTCAGAATGCTGCGCTTCACTTCCACGGAGTAGGCAACATTGCTCTCGAGGTCATGGCAGACGCCTTGTGCCGTGATGGTCTTGCCATCATTGGCGATGATGCGGCCAGCGATTCGTAGGTTCTTCCAGCAGGCAGAAATGATTTCCGTGAATCTCACGCTCGGACCCTCAATAACCGATACCTGACCATCCTTGCCCTTGCGCTCCAAATGATAAAAGCAGTTGTAGGCTACGTCATCGTCCATAGCTGCCAATGCTACCATGTTCTGCTTGCATTGCGTGATGTCTCTCGGAAACTTGTGCGCTGTTGCAATCTGTCCGTCAATCTCCGAGCGGTTGATAGCTTCCAGCATTTCGCCACCGCTTACTTGGATAATTTCATTTTCCATAATTCGTTCTTTTTACTGTTCAACTTATTGTTCATTAACTATAGTGGAAGGCTGGGGATTCGAACCCCATTGCTCCCCCACCCTTGCCTGCTGCTGGTGGATGCCCTTCCGTTGCAGGGCGCACGCTGTCTGTTTCCGCATATTATTTTATATCGCATGAATTAGATAACCTTTGAAATGAGCTTTGCGTGCGCCCTTTGACCTGCCGCTGCAGGGATTTTAAGTGTCAAATAACCTTATAACTATCATATCATTTATGAAGCCTAAACAAGTTGATCCATAAGAATGTCGAGCCTGCTTTCGCTGAAAGCGTCAATAGGGTCTTGGTCTGCGTACTGGCTGTTCTCCTCCAACCAGTCGTCCATCACGTCTTGATAGTTAACGCAGCCCTCGATGGCTTCCTCCAGACGCTCGCTTTCGTTGTTGCTATTCTTGTGCGTCACGACCGCTACATTCCCGGTTCTGTCGCACCATACGCAGATGTCGCCTGCCTTGGTATTGATGTCTATCCTTGCAACCGCTGGTTGCTGTGGTTCACGGTCTATCTCCAGCCAGATGGCTTCGTACATCTTCTTCCTGCACTCCTCGATAATTCTTTGTCTCATAATGCTAAATCTTTCTTTTAATCACGACATTCCATTTGTCTTCCGGAAAAATCTGACGGATCGTTTCGATACATTTATTAAGCTCATCGAGTGAACAAAACGCATCAACCATGTCGCCTTCTTCGTACCATTCCCATCTTTTAGTGTCTGATACTTCCTCTTTAGAAAGAGGTCTGACTATACTCGCTTTGAAACTTTTATACTCGTTAGGAACCTCTATGCCACCAAGGTATCCTCCTACAGTTTTGTTTCCGTTTCTGTTTTCCACGAAAATACTAATAGAGCAATAGTAATGCTGTGCCCCACCACAATAACCGATATAAGAAGTTATGAAAAACTCCACATCACGCTTTCCGTTCGTATATCCTCCTACTGTAGTATATTGCACACCATCCAAACAGAAGGAGAAGCCTTCTCCAATCGTGTTAGGAATAGGAGCTTCCATTTCTGTAATATCGGCTCCACGTTCCACTTGAATCATTTCTTTCCAACTCATAGCCTTATTGTCTGTTTAAATAGTTGAATAATGTCAGACGTGCGTCCGCAAGCGTCTTTTTGTTGAACTCCTCGATTATCTTCCTCATTCGTTACCTCCTCTCTGATTGAATATGTAACTTTGAAATGTCTCACGGCACGACTTCAATACCTCGTTGTCCGTTCCGTCCAGTGGTATGAGCGGAATGTTATCCAGTGCTACGCAAAGGTTGCCATTAAACTCTCTGTACTGGATTCTTCGCTCTGCCTCAAAATAGCACTTGTTGTTCAGTTTGCAACGCTTTCTGGTCTTGCGGTTCGACTTCCAGTTAACGATAAGCCAGCAGATGTCTGTGTACTTCACGATCATCCTGCGCATATTGATTGATAACTTGCTCATAGGGCAACCCTCCACGCTCTCTTGATTTCTGCGCCCTCGATAACCTTGCGGTTGTCGATTCTGCGGAACTTGACCTTCATCTTACCAGCCTGCAACCATCTGCGCAGGGTGTTGCGATGGATGCCCAGTACCTTGCAGGTCTCTGTCATTGTGTATCTGCCTGCATCAGCTACCTTTGGTTCTTCGTTCGTCATACTAAGCCCTCCAAAAGATTAAAGTTACTAACATGGTGACAAATACCAGGGATAATACTTCGTCACTTGTGATAATCTCGATAAACTTCTTCATACGCTCTGAATGTTTAAATTGGTTCGACTTGATTACTTGCGCACTGCACGTCTCTTCTTTGGTGTAATCACTCCAGCCTTGATAAGGCATACACGCACGTTCTGCTGGGTGCAACCAACATGCTGCGAAACTGCAAGCATTATTCTACTGTCCGATGTCTCGGCAGGTGCCTTTGCTCGGAAATCTGCAAACATCGCTATGATGTTCTTCTTTCGTTCGTCCTGCTGCTTCTGCAACGGTGTTCGAAAATCGTAATTGAAATTTTCTCCCATTTTATTTGTATTTTAAATTATTTTCTTTATCTTTGCAAAAGAGTTTTTAAACTCGTTTCTGAAATCGTTTGCAAAAATAAAAAAAATATTTTGGAACACAAAACATTTAGTGATGGTTTTAATTTTATTTTAATATTATTTAATTTTGTTTTAATATGAACGGAGAAGAACTGAAACAATATATTAAACGGTCTGGAATGTCCGTTGCTGCTGTTGCGGAAGAGTTAGGAACTAGCCCGCAGAACTTGAATGCGAAGTTTAACCGCAAGTCTATAAAGATAGATTTCTTTCAAAAGATAAAAGAAATCATAGACAAGTGTGCCCCTCCTCTCCCTGCTGAGATGGAAGCGGCTGTCATAGGCTCAAATGTCAATGGCTCGAACAGCTCAAACGTTTCTCAGTCAATAGGTAGTGATGCTGCCTTGGCTGCAGAAAACAAGCTGCTGCGAGAACAGAATGAGTTCCTGCAAAGTCAGGTAAAAACGCTGCTTGCCATTGTCGGGCAGAGATAAAAATCATTAACTATATTCTAAGCAAAGATGAAAGAGGAGGATTTCATAGAGCGGAAGGATAAGGTTCTTCTTGCCGCTCTCGGTAAAAGCTGGCTATGGAAAGCCAGCAGGTTGATAATAGGCATTATCCCTCCAGTGGGTGCGTTTGTGATGCTGATGCACTGCACCCTGCTCTCGTTCGGCATTCGGGTAAAACTCACGGAGTGGATATTCGACTGCTCGCTCTTCGGCTTCATCGCCTGGATCATCGTCAGCCTTGCCTATGGCTTCTGCTGGGTACATCGAGCGTTCGCTACCTACGGAGTGCTGATTTCGTTCTGCATCGACTTCCAGCGTTCTTTCGGGTTCGGTGTCTTGCGCCAGCCGCTGCATCTGCTGATGGTTGCCCTAGGGCTGCTGCTCTTCTTCATCTTCATCAAGAAAAAGGCTTGGAATGAGTTCTACGACAGAAATATTAATCATTTAAACGAAAAATAATATGAAAAAGATAACAATGCTGTTTGCGCTTGCGCTCATGTGCATGGGCGTGCAGGCGCAAACGGTCGTTAATAAGACAAATAGAATCAAGAATACACAGATTACTTGGTCGGTTGCTGGCAAAGATACGATATACTGCTACCCTTGCACAGATTTTAGCGACCCTATACAGCCAACTGTATATCTTTGGTTTATCGGAAAAAACAATCTCGTTAAAACGCTCGAATACTTAGCTAATGCAGAACTGGAAGAAGGTGTTACAGTCTCTCTTGATTACACTAGAGACAAAAATAGAATACAGAAAGCAGACGACCTTTTTTTTAAAAAGTTCATTGTATGGAATAAAGGTGAATATCTCCCTAGGTATTCGACAATAACGAAAAAATTTGTTAAGCAAGATTTGAAAAGGTTAGGCGTAAAGCCGCAAAAGCAAAAAAGCCTTGGCGATGATGGATACTTTGAATAACCTTCTCGCCTACGAGAAATATTTACCAGTGCTCACTCCTTCCGAGGTGGATGGGCTGCTGGCTTCTCGCCCAACGCTGGCTCAGTTGCAGGACTGGTCGCAAAGATTGAGTAATCATCGGGCAAGGCTGGAAAACGTTTTCTGCCGAGCCTACAAAAAGTTAAATGAATATGGAAGATAAAAATCTGATGTCCGCTGATGTGGATATAGCCGTGCGCTTCTTTGATGCACTCGAACGCTTGAAGGCTGACGGCTGCATAGGCGGTCTTAAGACGATAACGGACCGGTACGGTCTCAATCGCTGGAACACCATATCCCTTCGAGACAAGCCTGCCGAGTGCTACGGTCGCTTCCGTCCGTCCTGGGTTCAGTTCCTGGTACGCGACTATCACGTCAACCCATACTGGCTGCTCCTTGGTTCGGGCGACTTCTACGCATCCGGCTTCACGTCTGAAATCGTGAAAAACCTGAATAAAAACTGCACGAAAAAATAGCAGTAGCATTAAGTTTTTGATTTTCAACCATTTAAAGCATACGTTATGATTTTGAGCACAACTTAACTGGTATCTCCAGTATTTAAAGGGGTTCTTTGATACTCTGATAACTTGAACATGCCGCAATCATGCACCATGTTGCACCATTGCGGCTCTTAACGCTGAAAATAAACTGAATAAATACTGCACGGAATTATGGCAACACTGAGACTATATTTAGATACAAGGATAAAAAGACAGGATGGTACGTCCTCCATCCGGCTTGCCGTTAACCATCACGGTGGGACTGCCTTCATATCCCTCAATCAATACTGCAAGAAAGATGAATGGGATAAAAGGGCTTGCAAGGTGCGCAAGCGTCCCGATCGTGATGCTATCAACGACTTCCTTCTTGATCGTCTGAATTTTTATAATAGAATGATGATGAAGGCGCAATGCAGGGAAACATACCGGGGCGACATTACGGCCAGGGAACTCCGGGACTTAATAATGCTTGAAGCCGAGCCTGCAAGGGAAAAGGTCGCCCTGCTTCGTGATGGCTTTATTGCCTACGAGGGTAGGAACCTAAAAAAGAACACGATCAATAGGTACAAGTACACCTGGGCAAAGATTGAAGCTTTCATCGGGAAGAAAAAAGCGGCTCTACTTACATACGATGAGATTAACCGTTCTTGGATTGAAGACTTCGATGCGTTCATGACAAAGGAAGGCTTGTCACGGAATACCAGAACAAGCAGGATGCTCTGTGTCGCTGCTGTCTTCAACTTTGCGATAGATAATGAGCAAACGAAAAACTACCCTTTCCGCAGGTACAACCTCCGAATTGAAACAACTAAAAAGCGAGACTTGTCTGTTGAGGAAATCCGGTCTATATTTGATGCTGGTGGTGATGAGCTGGTCGATATGTTCCTGCTGATGTTCCTTCTGATTGGTATCAATGTGCGTGACTTGTTCGCCTTGACAAAGGAGAATATCGTCCGTGGCAGGCTGGAATACGACCGTGCGAAGACTGGAAGGCATTACTCCATCCTTCTTCATCCCGAAGCTCTCCGCATCATCGAGAAGTACAAAGTGGAAAAGAAGCTACTTCACTTCTCCGAGCATTTTAAAAACGTTGATACTGCAACGGTCATGATAAATAAGAAGCTCGCAAAGGTGCGCCCAGGGCTTACTACGTACTACGCTCGACATACGTGGGCATCCATCGCCTTCAACCTTGGAATACCAAAGGACGTGGTGTCGCTTGCGCTGGGCCACTCGTTCGGTGTCCGGGTAACTGATACCTACATCAATGCGGACCTATCGAGAGTAGATGAAGCAAACCGCAGGGTTATTGATTACGTGCTATACAACAAAAAATAGCCTTATTTCTTGCGAATTTGCCGCAGAAACGGCTCAAATCGTTTTCGGGGATAGTTTTACGTGCTTACTACGTAAACGGCTCAGAACGCAAATTTCGGGGTAAATCGAAAAAAGAGTACAAAAATACCCCAACGGTGAAAAAGTCGAGCCGCTGGGGTAATAAGTGTAAACCACTTTAAACATTCAGTGCTGCAAAGGTACGCTTTTCCTTTGAAACCACCAAATTATTTACCGAAAAATTTCTTTCTCAACAAATCATTGATGAATCGTGACTTGTTGGGCAATGCGTTGAGGAAAGGCAGCAGGTCGTTGTCTATCTGTATGCCAACAAGCTTGACAGTTGCGCCCGCACCCTTCTTCGTTCTCTTGATGTTTCTTCTATTCTCCATATCTGTCTTTTTTAAAATGCCTATCTAACTTCGTTTTCATTCGGTTCATCTTGTGCTCCAGCTTGCCGATCTGCTTATAAGATAACCACTCCGGCTTGATGTTCAACTCCAGCCAGTACTGGCGCATTTCCTTGCAATGCCGGGCGATGCTTTGGAAATAGAGGTGTCGCTCGTATGGGTTGCGAAGGAAGTACTCGCAATCGGATAGCATACGATCAAGCATCATGTATTTATGCTTTTGCCCTTCTCCGAGACTTACAAGCCTTCCGTTGTCCCCGATCCACAGCATTGCGCCCTCTCCCTTCCATTCAAAGTCGAAAGCCTTGCTTACCGGATAATAATAGCCATCGAGCACCGTGCCTTCCTTAAGGTCTCGCCCAATCTCTCGCAGGCAGGTTCTTCCCCAGCTGGTCGTTACCTCGACCACTGCTTGCGCTGGTATCTTGTCGTATTCTTTCATATCTTACCAAATTTAAATTTCTCGTTCAGTGATGTAATACTCGAATGTCACCCTACCCATCTTAACCTTGAAGTGTCGGTCTCCTTCTTCCAGCATTTCCGCATGTTGGTTGTTTCTGAAGGTTTCCTTAATTCGAGAAAACGCTTTCTCCATTCTCTCCTTGGTTATGTAGTCTTCGATGTGGCTATCAACTGTCCCAAGGCTATTTTTGCCGTTCAAAATGTATTGTTTCATATCTTGATATATTGTGCAGGGCTTGCGCCCTGCTGGTTAATACTTTTCTATCCAATACTCTGTAGTGATGATTCCGAAAAGCACTTTCTCAACCTTGAAATAGCCTTCCGCTTCCCAGTATACTGTTGTTCCCTTGATTTTCTTGAATTCCTTAAATAATCGGTTCAAGTATTTCTCGGCATCATACTTGCGAGTTGATGAACTAAGTGTCTCTGGTTCGTCTCCTTGGAACTGTCTCTTGACGTGATACATTGCTCTTGCCATTGTCTTGTCTCCTATCTTTGAATTATAAATTGAATACCTGCCCAGTCTGCAATGTTGTTGCTCTGCTGCAATCTCTTATTCTCCATATCAATCAAGATTGCTTCTGTCTCGGATATCTGCTTTCCGTTTACAAAATACTTCTTCATATCTTTACCCTCCCTTGATTACTTAGCATACAATGTTACAACAATTCCTCTTCTGAGTGCGCAGCGGCAAGCGTCCAGGCCAGCCTTCAATGCTCGCTTGATGAACTTGTTGAAAAGTTCCGCTCCGATGAGCTTCAAGATACCGCTTACACCTACGAGAGTGTTTATCTTCTTGCCATCCTCTGTGCGTCCGAATACCTTGATGCGGAAGTTTGAGTTGATGAAATTTGTTGTGAACTCTAAAGTTGTTGCTTTAACTGATGACTTTTTCATTTTTGAATGTTTAATTTGTTTGTACTGAAGTTTGTAAGAGATTACTAAAGATTTGGGCTTTATATCTTCATTTAATCGGTTGCCGAACCCTCATTTAACCCTTTCGAGATACCGTGCATCTTTCTCGTCTTACGAACTTAATCTTACAACACCGAATTTGTGTATTGGTTTCGGCGTGGGGTCTTTAATGCTTATCTCTTAAACACGATGCAAAGATATTAATATTTTTCCGTTCCACCAAAACTTTCCCCGAAAGATATTAATATTTTAACTTTTATTTGCTGTTTATGTCGTAAGCATGGCTTTTTTCGTTCGTTTTCGGTACGTTTTCGTTCGTTTTCGGTACGTTTTACAAACTCTATATAACAATAACCTGCACGCCTTAGTTTGAATGAATATATAATCTAACTCTCATATCCCCTACCCCTTTTCTCTCAATGAAAAGTGTTCTTCGCACAAAAAATGGGCAGAAAAACGCTCTCCTGCGCTTCCTGCCCTTCTAAAGATTGATATTATGATTGAACCTATTGAACTCTCTTCTTGATGCGCTTACTAATCCAGCAAACAGAAAAGATTGCCAGGAATATCAATACACAATCGCCAGCGAATAATCTTATCTTGTGTCATCTGCTCACTGGCTTTTCTACCTCCTTGGTCTTGTATCGGTTCACGTAATACTTTGCCTTTACGGTATCAGTCACGAATTTGTAAATGTCGAACACGATGGTGTCCGTCTTGGTTGTCGTCTTCCATCTGGTGGTCGTAAGATTGTGCCAACGCTCCTTGATTACAGTGTCGCCCTTAATATAGACCAGCACGCTGTCGTGCTTGAATACGCTGTCGTGCTGCTGGGTGTCCTGCCAGTGGATCTGTCGCTGGTTCACGCTGTCACGTCTTACACTGGTGTGTGCGCTGTCGTGATAAACCGTGTTATTTTGCGCTGTTTTAGCGCAGGAACAGCCAAAAATCAAAAGTGGGGTAATTGTAAGCATTGCGAGAAATAACGCCACAGAACGCAAATTTCGCCCTTTTCTTGAATTTTCCATACTTTAAAACGTTAGATTGATATGTTTATTACGCAAGCAGCTTGATTTCCAAGGCTTCCTTGGCTCGCTTCAAATACTTCTCGCAGGCTGTCAGTCCATTGTACCATCCGTTTATCTTCCTACGGATAGCCTTCAAGTTGTCTTGGTCTGCCAGTTCATTGCAGCCGAAAGTGTCGAATACCCACATCGAGGATTTCGTTGCACCCAGAGGACGCTCCAGCAGTTCGGGTGTCCCAACAACATCGAAGCCGCAATAATTGGCATACTTCCGGTAGTTGGCTCTTCCAGTTATCTGTATAAGACCTCTGCCCTTATACTTCACTCCATCCCCCGGCTGAGTATTGCCAAGGCTTTTTCTTCCCTCGTAGGCTCTTCCGCTTGCAAGTTCCTTTGTATATATGAGCTCACCGGATTCGTGGGCTATCTGTGCGAGGTAGTGCGCCATTCGCAAAGGAGTATTGATGCGGAAATGCTCTGCCCATACGTTGATGATTGGAAGGTAGGTGTCTGCCCTGCTGCCTGCATTCGGCATTACCTTTATAAGTTGCGCTCTAGTTATCCTCATTATCTCCTCCTTTCTTCCGCTCTTCCTTCATTATCTCGACAACCGCCTTCGCAATCTCGTCCTTATTCTCGATGATTACCTGCATCGTGCGGTCTTGCTTGCGTATCTCTGCCTTCTCGTATGCCTTCTCCCGGATGCTCTTGAACTCGCACAGAAGCAGATACACCGTCCATGCGATGGAGAATATAGGGAAGGGAGAGATAATACACGTGGCCACGTCCATAAGCGAAGCAATACCGAATGTAGGGAAATACTTCTTCGCCTTGTCGCACGTCTTCTTCAATCCAGTTGACGTTCTTGCAACATGCAGTTCCTTCGCCTTCTGTATGCCTGCTATCAAGTCAATTGTCATCGCTATCAGAATCGTAGCGAAACAGATAAAAATTACGATGGCGCACAGATATAGATGATGCACCTGAAAATCGTGAAATACTTCGTTCATATAAATATTTGTTTTTGGTTATTCCAATTTTTCCCAGTCAATGGTCACACCCTTCCCGATGATGTCTGCCGTCCACCTGCAGAATGCCATACCCTCGTATCCGTCTGGATCACTGGCCACGGCAATAGCATACTGTACGCAGTCGCTCTCGGTCTTGATTACCTTTGGATAGAAGTCCGCATAAGCCATATTTGCCAAATAGAGAATATCCCCGATGGTCGTGCCCTTGGAGATTATCTCGTTGTTTGTCGCCAACCGGATTTCGTCAACAGTCCATCGGTGGCTCGTTCCATCTACGTTCTTCATCTGCTCGCTTGCCATGATTGCCAGCTGTTTCGTGAAGTGGTAGCCGTGCTTGGCAACGTATGCCACGTACCCGCTGGCTCCCATGAGTGCCTTTGCTGCCTTCTCGTATGGTAAGCTGTGGATGATGTCGCTCTCTTGGTGCTGGTGTCGCTCTTCCTCGCTATCGCAAGAATGGCGCAAAACGATGATTTTCTTCATTGTGCGCCCTCCTATCCTAGTTTATCGAGTAATTGTTTAACCATGCCACGAATGCCGCTTATATCGCCCTCAAGTGCCTTGAAACGCTTTTCCGTTTCCTGCTTTTCCTTGATTGCCGGGTTCAAAGCTGCAAGAAGTTCTTCGCCCTTGGCTTTCCGCTCCTTGCTTGGCTCGTATGCCTTGATTATCTCATCGGCTTCATTTACCAATTTCCCAACTTCTGGCAAAAGGTCTGCCTTGTCGGTGGCCAGTACGATTTCGCCTGCAAATGTAACTCCGAGGTGTTCGGGTATGGTGTAGATGGTCTGCTTTCCCTCCACCTCGATTGTTACGTCTCGCATTGGCTGTCCGTTGCTGGAAATGGTTGCGATGCCAGTGTTGATGTGCGGCTGGTTGTCTACGACCTTGCCTTCCTTAACTTCCACCGTCTGCTTGTCTAGCAGATAGACCGGGTGATTTCTTTGTATATTCTTAAATTCCATAATGCGCTCTTTTTAGATAATTCGATAAATAGACAAAAAGGGGTCTCACTGATAACCCAGCGAGTTGCCCCTTGATAGATTTTGTTTAGACCTACTACGCTCCAGTTGTGGTTGTGGTGGTCTTCAACGCAGCAATAAGTTCAGCGTTCTGTCTCTGCTGGCTCAACTCCAGGCGTGCATCGTTGTACCTCTGCTGCAAATCCTGCTGCCAGTGATTGTTAAGTACATCGATAACTCGCTGGGTGTTGTCTTGGTTCGAGCGGATGATGTCGCACTTGTCCTGCTGAAGCTGGAAACCGAGTGCTGAGAAGCCTCGCTCTATGCTGCGGTTGTTGAAATCGAATCCTCGCTGCATTGAGTTCTCGATGTTCTTCTGCCCCAGCTGGTTGTCGTAGCCCATCTTGATGATGTTCTGCTGTGTCTGGCAGCAGCAGTCCTTCAGTGCCATGATCATCTGCAAGTTACCCTGCGAGATAGCATTGATTACTCGCTCTGCCGAATAACCAACTTGTCCGCTTATCTGCTGGATGCCTGCCTGGATGCCGCAAACAGAAGACTGCAATGCGTTGAAGTCGCAATTCAAGTTAGCCGCAAGCGTCTTCAAGTCCTGGTTGTTGCCCTGGATTGCTCCCATCAACAAGTCGCTGTTGTGGTTGTCTGCCATCTGGTTGCGAAGGCTGTCTATTTGAGACTGGATTTCGGAACGCTGAACGTTGCCATTCTGTCCGTTCCAGCCATCGCCATACATGAAGCGGAACATTCCCAACATCATCATGTAGGCAAATGGGTTGTTCCAACCTCCACCCATACCACCGTTCATTGCTGCCAGCATAGTCGCTGGATCATTGTCTCTACCTCTAGCGAGCAACGCTGCCGCCAGGTTGTCATTGCCACCGTCCCCAGTGCAATAAACTTTCTCGATTGTGTCTGCCATATAATTTTGAGTTAATTACGTTACGGAAACCAAATACTGGAATCCGCTGCAAATTTACTCTGATTTTTGGCTCACTCCAAAAAGTTAGTGCAGGGGTATTTATCGAATTATTTTCAAAGAACGCTTTTGGTTATTTTCTTTTTTGTTTCCTGCTGAGTGATTAAACACAAATCGGCTCTACGTCCTTGTTTAGCAAGGTCGCTTGTGCCGTTGCAAGTCGATAGACCCTAGACGTGCTGATATAGGTGTAAGCCATCTTGCAAAGATGTCTCACAGCTGGAACGGTGCGGTTTAATACGGTCGCAGTGGTCGTTACGCTGAATCCTGCGTGTATCATCTGCTCAACGACCATACATCGTGTCATTACGAGGTTTTCTGCTCTCGACTTGCCGAGAACGTCTTCCCTCGTAATGCTTAATTCTCCGTTCGGCAGCTCAATAGCGCAACACTTGATTACGTTGTCTATAACTCGCCATAGTTCTTTCTCCTTGTCATTCATATATAATTTATTAAAATTATTGTATATTATTATATATATTTTCAGACGAAAATTGTATTATTCTGCCCCCAGCATAGAATCAATCATTCCGTCAATGGCTTCGTCGGTCATACTCTTCTTAATAGTAGAATCTGCGCCCATTGACTTCATCATCATAGCTACCCAGGGGTTGTCACTCTCCAGCGTGGATTGTATCTGCTCCTTGTATGCTTCGTGAAGCTCGCCCGATTCCTTGAAATTCAAAAGAACCGTGCGCAAGGCTTTCACCACATAGTTATCCATCAGCAAGGGATTGTCCCTTGCCGATGAAAGTTTGGTAAGAAGCACTGCCAGTGCCTCATGTAATTGTTTCTTTTTCATATTGTCTTATTTTTAATTTACAAAGTCAACAACTTAAAGTTCAAGTTTTATATCTCCAGCATTTCTACCTGGATAATCTCTCATTCCTTGTCATTCATTTTGAAACAAATAGTAGTTTGCGTTACTTCTTCTCCTCTTCGAGCAGTCCCAGGGCATCTTGATAGAAGAGAGGGAAGCCCTGACCGAAGTCCTTCAACAGCTTGAACTCCTTATCGTCAAGCTCAACCTCACCATCTGACTTGTATATCTTCATGGCCAACGCCATGTAGCCGATGCCTCTAGCATTCTGATACATTGCATTGGCCAACTCCTCTCGGATGTCTTTTGTTATATACTCGTCCTTCTTGATGTTTGTTGCAATCTGCAACGCAGCGAAATTAATCTTCTTCATAATTGCTATATTTAAATTGTTATTCTTTATTTGTATTATTTGTAGTTTCAATATCTGATTTTGTCTCATCAGAACTATTTACAAGTTTAAATTCAACAGGTTTTGCTTTTGTAAAATTACCATAAGAATATAAAGGATTTCCATTATATGATATATTATATGCAGTAATAAGTGTGTCTCCTTCATAAGGGTCGAAATATACATGCAAGTTAATATCTGTTGCTACAATAGAAGAACTACTACCAGCCTCTTTATCTATAAGTGGAATACCTTCAACTCTAACACCTCCTTCTTGATTCTCTGCATCTTTTAAAGTTTGATATACTGTAACACCTAAGTTACTAAAACTATAACTAGCTAAAGTACTTGCTGCACGAACATATTTGCTTTCAGAAGCACAAGTAGAAACATCACCATTAGCATCCTGATATTGAGCAAGAATTGTATATGTCATTCCCTTTGGTGGATGAGAGGAAGAGAATGTGTAGTTGAAATTGCCCGACACTTCTAGAATACCAGCAAGCAACATAGGATTTCCATCACCATTAAGCACATATTTACCTGCATAATCATTTCTTTGATTAGTAGTTTTATCTCTTATATTAATTGTTGCTGTATCATAATCATAAGGTTTATCCTTATCAGACTTTAATGTGTATTCTTTATATCCCACATAAACACTATGTTGCAACGAAAAACTATTAAAGAAATAATTATCTTCCACACCTCCAGTTCTACATAGAAGAAGATAAACTCTTATAACATCACCAACATTACAACTAAAACCACAACCTCCCTCTGATATAGGAGCACCAGAACTAAACTTAACAAAAAATTGATAACCTTCATTATCAAGATTTGTATCAATAGGATCTGGTTTAGAATAATAACTACCTATCTTCTTTGTTACATTATATAGATAAATAGCAGGATATACTTCGCCATCTGTAATTTGCGTAAGTATTTGGAATATATCTTTTAATGACACACATTGGTCAGGATAATCTATATCACTTGTATTAGTAGTATATATACTAAATGTTGCAGTCTCTGACATGAAAAACTCATTAGTATTTGGATATGCAGGATAAATTGGTGGTTGAGCATCATCATAATAACCTGCAAAATCAGAAAGACGATAAGGAGATTCATTACCTCCATAAGGTCTATTATATGTCCATTTTGCTTTATCGCTATCAAAGTCTGATTTTCTAGACACTAAAGGAATAACTAAAGCTGCATCATTAACAGTGTTATTTCCTAACCACCAACCTAATCTTCCACTAGGTGCAGTCCAACTTTTACCATCAGAATTTAAAGTATCAGTCACAAACTTCTTTCTAAGGTTTACTGGCTTATACTTAGACCACATATTTATATTGTGGTTCTTACATAGAGTAGCAATATCATTACTACTCTCATTAAGGATTTTCTTTACATCCTCAATACTAACTGGAGCAGTTATAATTCCATTTACTATACTCATGCCTTAATTCTTTAAACAAGTTATACCACCAGTAGCTTCAATCTTGCCATTTACAACAAGATTTCCAACTACATAAACATCACCAATAATAATACCAGAAGATACATATTTTACTACCTCCTTGGTTACTACTTTCTCTATGTTGGCGTTGAATACCTTTGCCAACCACTGAATAAATTTCTTCATAAGCTATACTATTGTTAAGATACCTTGTTCAATACCCTTAGCTACATTAAAGCTATATATTTTATTATTATAATTAAATGTCATTGTACTTCCAGCTGAAAATTTTATATATCCTTTACTACCATTATTACCAACAAATAATTCATTTTCGTCTGACGTACATTCTATTGCACTATTAAATTTAATATTAAATCTATAGCTATTTGGGTCAAAGGTAAGTGTAGAATTATCAAATTTAAATATTTCGCAAGAGTCATCTTCAACGCTATTATACATAATGATAGAATCTTTTTTATACCAAGCACCCATATCACCTAACTTACTAACTTGTAAACCATCGTCAGTAAGTTGAACATTATTATTGCCAGTTATAGTAACACTCTTAAACGTAAAGTCAACATTATTACTTGTAGTAGCATTATTACTTACGCCAAGTGCAGTTATACCTCCAGTCGCATAGACTGAGCCGTTAATCTTGAAACACTTGTTTGCCGAATCCCAAGACAACGTACCACCATTAGCTTCAGAACCAAAATGTATTTGGTTTGAATTAACATCAAAGACATTGCTCTTGAAATCATAGTGCTTGCTATAATTGTCTGTATAAATCTTCGTTATATTGGCATCCAAATTTATCTCTCCATCAGACGATTCTTTCAGTCCATAACCAATATGGAGTGTATTGTCTGTGCGGTCAAGCATGTTGCCATCGTTCATCCAAAGCTGAATAGAACCACCTCCTGATGAACCCATTTTCAAGTTGCCATTGATGTCTCCAGTTCCATTGAAGCTTTGTCCCCAAATGAGCCGTGGGTTTGCCAACTGCTTTGCTTTGTCGGCATTTGTGGCATTATTTACCTTAATGCCCTGCACGTAATTAGAGAGACCGTTGATGTCACTTGTTGAATGAGTATGACTGCTAGGTGTAAATGTGCTTGGCTTGTTAGTTACGTCTGACCAAGATACACTTGTTGACGTTGAACCACCACTTCCGCCCGAAGCAGATAAAGTAATCTGTGAATGACTATCCCAAGTTACATTAAGCCCACTACCAAAGATTATCCTGAAGTTAGATTCACCATTCCAATATGCTTCTCTATCACTCTCAGTATCCTTACTAAAATATAACTTACCAGCAGTAGTACCACTAGAACCACCTACACCACCAACAGGAATACCAACATCTACATAACCTTCTGAAGGAATTTCTCTAATAGTTGGTTTTGTACCAGCAATACTTCTAAAACGTAGTTTAGTTGCGCTAATCCAATTATTATTTTCTCCTGAATCTGATACATCTGTAACTTGTATAGAACCACTAGCACCACCACTAATCTCAGATTCATTCTTCCAAGTATATGTAGAACCATCCCAATAAAGGAATTGAGGAGTACCGTATGAAGTTTTTCCTAACTGGTCATTCATTGCACTCATAACAGTACTTAGAGTAACACCGCTTCCACCACTTCCAGTAGAAGTTTTCCAAACGAAATTACTACCATCATAAGTTAATACTTGACCATTGTCAGTAGGAAAAGGATTGTCAGTATTAAGTTTAGTAAGAAGAGTTCCTAAAGAAACACCACTTCCACCCGATGTACCGCCACCACCGTTCCCTGCGTTGCCGCTCAAATTCTTCATCCACTCGCAAAGGTCAACGAGGACACCGCCAACACGCAATGCTGTGTTCTCGCCAACATGCGAAGCGTTCTTTACCGCTTCCGCCTGCTGTTTAATTTCGTCTATTGTTGCCATATATTAATCTCCTATTGCATGAATGTGTGCCCTCGTTCCTCTCTGTGCTTTCACTTCCCCTTTCGGGGTGAATGCCTTGAGGTATTCGAGTGCATCTGATAAATATCTTTCTGCCATATCCATGATGTCGTTGTATTGCTTGTTGTTTGATGCATCTTGAACGTGGTCCGAATAATCGTCTCTGTGTCGCATTCCACCTGCTCGGCTTACAATTGTGCCATCGGCACGGAAAAGCCTCGCATACGTGAAATAAGCGAGTGCCTTGCGTATTCCGCTGGTGTACTTCTGCACCTTGGTTTCGCCTTGGATGCAATCGCCCTCCTTCTTGGTGGTGTATTCTCCACCGTCCAGGAAGACCGCAGGCTGGAAATCGGGCAATACTGAATCACCCCACTCTCCCTGCTCGGTCGCTGCCTTGAAACGTTTCCACCCGATGGCTGGTATGATGTTCGTGTCCTCGCTTTCACGAATGTATGAGTTCACTTCATTTTCATCCAGGTGTGCGCTTGTCGGTCGTGCCAGTTCCCGGAACTGATCAACCGTTATAAGTTGTTTTCTTGTCTGTTCTCCCATAGGCTCAATCAATTAATCTATCGTGTTGTTCCCTGCCACCTCGCTGCTGATATACTTCAACGGCTGAAGCTTGGGGTCTAAGCTCTGAATGGCAGGATCATGCCAGTTCATAAAAATCTTCTTGAAGGCTCGCTCGATGAAACGCTGCTCGGTCGTCACTTCGCCTGCATAGTACTCGTAGGCATCCTGCATAACTTGTCCGCTGAATCCAAGCTTGCCCATACGGATGGCATAGAAGAGTTCTTGGTGGAACTGTGCATAGATGCGTTCAATAACGCTGCTGTCGGTCACGGAAAACTCCTTGTCGAAGTTCCTTGTAGGGAAAGCAACAACCTTCGGTTCGTCTTCCTCGTTCTCCACCTCGACCGCAAGAATCTTCGCTGTATTCTCGTCCCCCTGGAACTGCAAAAGGTCTTCATCGGAAATCATCTGTCCGCTCTCCACCTCTTCGCCTTCCTCGTTGAACTTAGGAACGCCCTTCTTGGTTACGAGCATACACGATACAAGGAAGTTGTTTCTCACGTTCCTCATCTTCACGTTTGCCAGTCCCTCATCGGTCGAAATCTCAGTGATGGCAGAATCGTAGCTGGCTGTCGGATAGATAAATTTCCCATCAAGGCTCTGCCACAGAATCTGTCCTTTATAGCTATCGATGCCGCCAGCGTTCTCAATCTGCTGAAGAACGATGTCGGGGTCTGGATTGAAAATGTTGATGCGCTCAATAGTCTTCTCGTTCACAAACAACCGCTTTCCGTTCCTTGTTTTCTTCTGCTCCCAGTCGGGATGCAGCAAGACGTGCGTCACGTTCCCCTTGTCGTCCGTCTCTTCAAGGCGGCAATTCTCGAAGGGTACGTGGCTCACGCTCGACACCTGCCCTAAAACGTTGTAGTTGACATGAAGGGCAAAACCTCCAAAGCGTGCGAGGTCTTGCGCTACGTTCCGAAGCAAATCGTCTGCCGTGTCCCCTTGCCAGTTCATCGCTAACGCTGCGATAACATCGCTGTCAAAGCCGTAGCCCTCAATGAATCGGGCGTAGCGGTTAAGGCAGAGCATTGCCGTTCCGCTGGCTTCCGTGATGCGTGCGAGGTTCTGCGGATATAGATTATCATATCCGTATGCCTGCATCTTGAATCGGCTGACGTAGCCAATATCAACCCTTCGCTTTGGCTTTTTAACTGTCTTAACGTTCATGCTTGTGTCGTTTTACTTGTTGTTTTGTTACTCTTCCTTGCCTGCTTTTTCGGCTTGGTCGATGTCTTCCTTCTTGTCGCTGCCTGCTGGCTGCTTGTTCTCGATGAGTTCCTCGCTGGGTATCTTCTGGAAGTAGCTCTCCATGTGTGGGTACTTCGTCAGATATTCATGCGCTACCTTGTCGGTCAGGTTCTCATTCGTAAAAATCTTACCATGGTAGAAATCCTGGCAGGAAATGATGAAGCCTGCCTTCATTGCGTAATTACATGTTTTTGGCATTGCCTTTTCTTTTTTGAGTTTTAGATAAATTTCGATTAAAGCATCGTGGTAACACTGCTGGCAGGTTGTCGGAACGAAACGCTTGCGTGTTACCTCGAAATATAGAGTTTCAATAACTGCCTTGTCGGTTGCATCAAAGGGACTGTCGAAACGTGCCTTCAACTCCCCGACCTTGGCTATTGCTTCCTCGTAGTTCATGGATTAACCTCCTACGGCTGCTGTTGTCAGACTGGCGTACCTGGCTGCCGTGGTCTCGCTGTCTGTGTCGAAGAAGAAATAAGCTGCCTTTGGTACGCTCTCCTCTTCCAGCGTGATAAGCCAGCCGCCCTCGGTGTCGTCTGAGTACTTGTCGTTTTCGCCTGCGCTTGCCTTCAGTGACTGCGCATATCCGAATACCTGGTACTCTGCCTTTCCGTCCGCTCCCTTAGAGAGGTTGCGCAGGATGATGACAAACTTTCCATTCGCCAATCCGTCAATGATATTTGCGCAAACATCGGGTGTATTTGCAAGCACCACGACTGCTACGGTGTTCTTCCAGCTGTTGCGGTACGTGCCAACGGTAAGCTCTGTCTTGGTTCCAGTGAATGGCTTGCTGCCCTCCTGCCGGATAGAGTATGCCTTCTTTCCAGTCTTCAAGACCAATGTGCTAATTGTATTACCAACGACAGCAGACTTTGTGAAGTCAATGTCGTCTCGGTTGATGATAAGTCCATCGCCCTCCAGTCCCTTCGTTACTTGGTCTTCGCAAGGGATGATGATGTCCTGGGCGATAAGGCTCTCGCAAGTTGTTGCCATATTAATTCGTTTTAAATTGTTATATCCCCAACACCGTTTTTAGGTGTTGAGGATTTGTAAACTTAATACTTGATGAAGATTTGAAGCGATTAGTAAGCTGCATGGATCATGTTCTCTTCGAGGAGAGCCGTGCCAATCTTACCTGTAGCATAGAGATAGTTCCTGCGCTCCTTCTGGTCGAACCAGACATCGAGGTCGCTAATGAGTGAATCAGCGTCAGTACCAATCATGAGGTGCTTAGTATTACAGAATACCGCACGGTGTGGAAGGTTGACTGTCGTTGTGCCCTTCTCGTATGCTTTGATCATTCTATCCCAAATGCCGACACGTGCAATCTTCACTCCGTTGTAGGTCGCTACTTCGAAGCCATCGAACAACTTCTCCCATGGCATAATGTCGTGGTAGGTCTTCTTGATGTCGTAGGTCAATGCGTCAGCAAGCGAGCGTGTCATGAGCAATACGGCATCGCTGTCGTCAACGATACGTGTGTCTGCATCCATCAAGATTGTATCTACAAGTGTAGTAGCCGCACCACTATTGCGCAATGAAGAAATCTGCGCTGCTGCCGTGGTCTCGCTGTTGGCTGCGATGGCGGTATGGTTCTTGGTCGCTGTGGCTGTAAAGATACGCTTGAAGAGACCATCGCAGACGTTGAAATTACTAACATCTAAGCCTGCTGTC
>NFYZ01003106.1_pt1 | contig 20068 bp, 37 predicted proteins | sample 1092561 | NCBI WGS metagenome assembly NFYZ01 (sample SAMN03609887, study PRJNA323583) | gut metagenome | isolation source: feces | host: Rattus norvegicus | place: Malaysia | collected 2013 | reverse complement strand
GAAGTCCCTATTACTCCTGTACAAGCTTTAACTTTAATATTCAATGAGATATATAGGGAAGATGAAAACGTCATGAGAAAAGCAGTATATGAAGCTCAAAAGTCTATAAGAGAGTTAAGGAGATATAAGAAAATTAATACTGAAATTGAGTACAGTGTTTTTAAAAATATATTAGACCTTGAATTAGAGCAGCAAAAATATAAGAAAGCAATATAAAGGAGGAAAATTAATATGAAATTATATGAGTTAACTGAAATATATAGGAACATTGAAGAGATTATGAGTGATGAAGATGCAAATGTAGAAACTTTAGAGAAAGCTTTAAAAGAGGTAGAGGATGGAATAGAGAATAAAGCTGAAAATATAGCTAAATTAATAAGGCATATTGACAGTGATATAGATGCACTAAGGACAGAAGAAAAAAGGTTAGCACAGCGAAGAAGAGCTTTAGAAAATAAGAAGAAAAGTGTAAAGGATTATTTAGAAATGCAACTTGAAGTAACGGAGATAGATAAAGTTAAAACACCATTATTTACAGTATCAATACAGAACAATCCACCAAGTGTAAGGATTATCGATGAAGATGAAATTCCTGAAGATTATTTAAGTTACACTAAGTCAATATCCAGAAGGGATATTTTGCAATCACTAAAAGACGGAGAAGAAGTTCCAGGTGCTGAATTAAAGCAAACAAGATCTTTAAGAATTAGATAGATTTTAGGAGGGAAATAGATGAATAATGTAAATGGAAACCAAGAAACAAATTCAATGATGATTATAGAGGGATTAAAGTTAGATAGAGTACAACAGTCAATGCATACAATTCAACAGTTTCAAAAGGTAGTACAAGGATCGTTGGTAGAAGGGCATGACTATGGAAATGCGTTTTATGGAGCGTCTAAACCTAGTTTACTCAAACCTGGAGCAGAAAAAATATTGATGCTACTTGGTCTTAGCAGTGAATACGAAATTATAGAAAAGATCCAGTATTATGAAGATGGGTTCTTTGCGTATACAGTAAGGTGCATACTAAAAAAGAATGGACAAGTTATAACAGAAGGCTTAGGGCACTGTAACAGCAAGGAAAAGAAATATGAGAGTGATAAACAAGACAAGTATATGTTAGGTAATACATGTTTAAAAATGGCTAAAAAAAGAGCTCAAGTAGATGCAGCCCTAACAGTAGGAAGCCTTTCAGATATATTTACACAGGACTTAGAGGATATGGCACAGTTCTCTCAGGATGAAAGAATTGAAACTATGAATATCAATGATGCGGAAAATATGAAAATTAACTTTGGTAAATATAGAGGAAAAACGATAGAGCAGATATATAAAGAAGATGAAGGATATGTAAAATGGTTAGCGGATAAAGCAAGGGATGCAGCAGTTAAAAAAGCAGCAAACATGGTATTAAGTGGTTCCAATAGTAAGCCAACAGAAACCCATGAAGATAAGAAAGTAGAAGGAGTAGAAGTAGTTGATGAAGATGATCTTGAGGGGACACCATTTCAACCAGTAGATGATGACGGTATTCCATTTTAGTCTGGTTTAGTCTGGGGGATCTATTCCCCTGGACCTCATTCAAAGGGATTCAAAGAGGTGATTGAGTGAAATATACTATATTAGGATTTCAGCAAAAAAAGCTTATAGAAGAAGGCCTAAAAGCAGATGATGCTTTGATACTGAGGACTATAAAAGATATGTATTCTTCAGCTAGTATGGAATTTAAAATAATAGAGGATAAAACCTATATGTGGGTTAATTATACCTACCTACATGCACAAATACCAATAATAGGGACTAAGAGAACTATAACAAATAAAATTAAAAATTATGTGGAAAAAGAATTAATCGCTAGGAGATTATTGCACGAAAGAAAAGGACAAAAAGGTAATTTTGCATATATTAGACCAACGAAAAAGCTAGACAGATTACAAGACTATGACCCTTACGAAATCTTTTCCCAAGGGTTAGGAAAAGATTTCTCAAGGGATAGGAAAAACTTTCGTAACAAAGATTCTTCTATAATAGATTCTTCTATAAAAGATTCTAGTAGTAGTACTACAGGAGCAGAATTATTATTTGATAAAGAAATAAAAGAATTAGGAGAATTATATCAGAAATGTGGTTTTAGATGGAGTGGTCTTACCCCAGATTGGTTAGCAGATATAAAAAATAGATATGGTATAGAGTGGTGTAAAAATGCTTTGATAGTAGCAGAAAAGAAGAATAAAAGAAATAAAAGATACGTAGAAGGTATATTAGAAAACTGGGATAATTCTGGGGGAATGAATTTAGGAGGTAAAAAAGATGAATCAACTTCAAAAAGTGGCAACTCAAGTATTAAAATCGATAAAAGCAAATTCCTCTACAATGGAGACTAAGAAATATGAATGTGAAGTTTGTAAGGATACAGAATGGATTTATGATAGTGAAACTAACTCAGCTAAACCATGTACATGTAGGGAAGTGAAACTTTATAAAAGGATTCTGGAAGCATCAGGTATTAGTGAAGAATTTCTAAGAAAAAGATTTAATAACTTTAATGCTAAATATGCTGAAATTAAAGAAATGAAGAAGATGGCAATAGCCTACACAAAAAAATTCAATGATATTAGATATATGAAAAATAATAGTATAGCTCTATTAGGGCAACCAGGTTCAGGAAAAACACATTTAAGTATAGCTATAGCAAACGAACTTATGGGACAAGGTGTAGGAGTTAGATATATGTCATATAGAGATGAAATACCAAAGATCAAGCAATCTGTAACTGATGAGATTAATTACAGTAGAGAAATGAATAAATATAAAAATGCAACAGTTTTACTAATAGATGATCTATATAAAAATGCAACATACAAAGATAGGGCAGGTAGGGAATACGTAGCAGATGCAGATTTAAGAGTTATGTTTGAAATAATAAATCACAGATATTTAAAGAATGCTCCAATAATCGTGAGTAGTGAATATTTTATAGAGGACCTTTTAAACTTTGATGAAGCTTTAGGCAGTAGAGTATTAGAAATGTGTGAAGGCCATATAACAGAACTTAGAGGGGAAAAGTTAAATTATAGACTGTATAGACAAGCTTTATAAGGGGGTTAAAAAGATGAAGAAAGGCTTAAATAGAGCGTTAGAAATTATTAAAGAGGAATTTGAATTTGCTAAGACTGTTAATCCTCAGATGGCATTTGGGATGCTAAGGGCAATAGAGTTGCTAGAGAAAGAAACAAAGAAGGTGAAGATTAATGAGTAATAAGAAAATAGCAGAAGTTGATGACAAATGCAAAATAATACAATAATCATCCCTGGTGAAATGCCAGGAATGAATGAAATAATAGATGCAGCAAAATTGCATTATCACAAATATAACGATATGAAAAGAGTAAATACAGATATGGTAACTTGGATGGCCAAGAAAGTACCAGAAAAGAAAAAAGTATTCCTGGATATTACTTGGTATTGCAAGAATAGGAGAAAGGATCCAGACAATATAGCGGCAGCAGTTAAATTTATTTGGGATGGATTAGTACAAGCGGGAGTAATTGAAAATGATGGTTGGAATCAAAATGCAGGTTGGAGTAACAGGTTTAAAGTAGACAAAAATAATCCAAGGATAGAGGTAAAAATTGAGGAGGTTATTTAGATGGATAACATGATTAATTTAGAAAAATTTGCAGGTGGTGCATTAGCTGAAAAATTTAACATGGGACTCCAGGAGGTGCTAGAAAACATAGCAGATCCTAACACGGATCCAACAAAATTAAGAAAATTAACTTTGGAATTAAAATTTAAAAGTGATGAAGACAGAGAATTAAGTATGGTTGACATCATAGTAAAGACTAAATTAGAGCCAAACATGCCGGTAGCAACTAAGTTGATAATTGACCGAGACGGCCAAGGCGGAATTGTAGCAAGTGAATATAAGAACCAGATAAAAGGGCAACAGCACATGAAAGTTGACGAAGAAACTGGTGAAATACTAGATGACAACAAGGATATAGACACAACAGGAATAACGATTATTAAATAATATAAGTAAAAAAGGAGAGATAAATTATGTTAAACAAAGAAGCATTAGAATATTTAGTTAATTTAGGCTATGAGGAAGATGCTTTAATCGAAACAGAACAAGGATTATTCTCAAAGGTACCGTTAAACAGAGTTAAATACCCATTAGTGGAAACGTTAGAAGTTAGTACCTTAACAAGTATAGTAGATTTTTTAAAAGCTAATATAGACGAATATCCAGGAAAATGGCTAATACAAGTAGTTAGTCCTGAAATGGTTAGAGTTTTAACTCCTATAAATTCAGATAACTATAGAAATGAGATTATAAGGGCTTCGGCAATACTGCCAAACAATATAATTTACGATACATTTATAGATACTGAAAGATTTAACATTATGATGCAAAGTGGTTTTGTAGATAACGAGCATAAGAAGCTATTACTTAAATTTACAGGGTTAATCAAAGATGAAGCAGTAAAAAGTGTAGGAGATGACGGAGTTAGCCAAGGTGTGACTATTAAAACAGGTGTTGCAAGTGTGTCAGATGCAAAAGTACCTAATCCAGTGATATTGGCTCCATATAGGACCTTCCCTGAAATAGAACAACCTGAATCAAAGTTTATATTTAGAATGAAAACCGGTCCAATGGCGGCGATTTTTGAATCAGATGGTGGAGCTTGGAAGAATGAAGCAATGAGAAGCATTAAAAAATACCTAGAAGAACATTTAAGACAGTTAGGAAATAAAGTAAGAATTATATCTTAATAAAATATGAGGGTAGTACAAGCTACCCTCTCCTATAAAACTGGAGGTAGAAGAATGTTAGAAAAGATATCAATAATATTTATGTTTATATATGGCTTAATTAATATATTTGAGAAGGATAGGGTGAAACAAATTGAAGGTTGGGTGTTTATTATCGTGATTATTCTTATAAATCGAATTTTATAGGGGGAATAATAGTGAAATGTGAAAATAAAGTTGATAATTTCTGTAAAGAAAAAATAGCCTACAATAGAATCTCAGAAAGTGAACTATGTGAAAGGTGTTGTATAGGGTGTAAAAAGTATCAGGCTTGTAAAGATATGTGTAAAGAACTAAGAACGGAGTTAAACATAAGCCAGGAGGGATAACATGTCTGAAAAGGTTATAGAACTTTGTTTTAGGTCAATAGTAAGTTATTTAAATGGCAATTATGGGAAGTCTGAAGTATATAAAAGTCAAGCAGCAGCCTTAAATAGAAAGCTGGAGATTGAAAGAAGTTGTAGGTATTCAGTTAGGGAGTTAATTTCTAGTGATGATAGAGACAAGCTTTATGAGTTAATAGGCTAGGAGGAAAGCAATGATGAAATGTAATAAATGTATATGTACAAAATGTAGAAAAGAATTTGGCACGGATCCTGGGGAATGTCAATATAGTGACTGCATCTGGTGCAAGGATGAAAAAGATACGATAACGAGTAAATGTACTAAATACTTAGATAAGGGCGGAACGTATGGTAAAGGAGGACAGACATGCAGGTAATAAATACGATTATAATAACTTTTATATCAATAACGGCATTTAGTTTTTTAATATCAGTTTTAGCTTTAAGATACACAATAGAGCAAATGAAAGATTTGATGGAAGGAGGAAATAAAAATGATTAGGTTTATAAATATTAACAAAATATATCCACATCCTGTTAATCCAAGAAAGGACTTAGGAGATATTAGCGAACTGGCAGAGAGTGTAAAGGCAAGTGGAATACTTCAGAATCTTACCGTAGTAAAACAAATTGAAAGCACAACAGGAGAATGGATTGAGGGAACTTACACAGTTGTAATTGGACATCGTAGACTTGCAGCTGCAAAACTTGCAGGACTTGAAGAAGTACCATGCATAATATCAGATATGGATCATAAGACTCAAATTGCCACAATGCTTTTAGAAAATATGCAACGTTCTGATTTAACGGCATATGAACAGGCCCAAGGATTTCAAATGATGCTTGATTTAGGTGAAACAGTGGTAGACATATCAGAGAAAACAGGTTTTTCAGAGTCAACAGTCCGTAGGAGAACGAAACTTTTAGAGTTGGACCAAGATAAATTAAGGGAATCAGCTAGTCGTGGAGGAACGCTTACAGACTATTTAGAGCTAGAAAAAATAAAAGATATAAATCTTAGAAATGAAGTGCTAGAAACAATAGGAACAGAAGATTTTAATTTTGAACTAAAATCAGCATTAGCTACAGAACGAAAAGAAGAAATAAAAGAAAAACTAATAACAAAGATAAGCGAATTTGCTACAAGAGTAGGAGAGATAGATTGGTTTAAACTAGAACATATAAATACATTTAGGTATGATGAAGACGATTTAAATAAAGAGATAAAAGTAGAAAATGATAGGAAATATTATTTTAAAGTTGATCATTGGTGTATAACATTATATGCAGATAGATTGCAAAAAAATGAGACTGAAGCAGAAAAAGAAGAAAGAATAAAGAGAGAAAAAGAACAACAAAAAGAAAAGGAAAGACTCGATAAACTTAATGAAATAACAAAAAGAACAGAAGAATTAAGGGAAGATTTTATAAACACATTGTCTAATACAAAAATAAAAAATCATATACAAGACTTAATGATATTAACATTAAAAGAAGGTATTGAGTTTAGAGTCTGGAGGGAGGACTATTATGAAAAGATATTTGAGATAGATATAGATGAGGAGTTTAAGTTTGAAATGGTAGAAGAAAAGGTTACAAAAACTCCAGAACTATACTTATTAAAAACTGCTTATTATTCCCATTACAAAGGTTTGTCATATATGAGCTGGAGTGGGAAGTACATTCCAGATGATAGTTTAGATAATCTATACGAACTATTAATAAAACTAGGATATGAACTATCAGAAGAAGAAAAACAATTGAAAGATGGGACACATGAGTTATTTAAGACACAGGAGGTCAAGTAACTATGACAGATAAAAAAGACAAACTAAAGACTAAAATAAACGAATTTATTGATGTAACTATAGATAGAGCAGACGAGGAGAATAAACTTGATTTTGTATATATAGAAATTAGTAATCATAATGGAAACCTGCAGATGGATTATAAGCTGAGGGACAGAAAGAAGGTGTATTAAATGACTATTAAAGTCAGATGTATAGAAGAATTGTGGTCAGATAAAGAGGCTTTTACAGTAGGAAACATATATGAAAAGCACATCGATAGAGATGGCCATTATGAAGCTATGGGCTGGATATTGGTTACGAACAATAGTGGCAAAACACTAGCTTATCCGGAAAGCATATTTGAATATATGACAACTAAATAAGTCCTACTGTACTTACAGCGGACACTAGATTGACCTTAATAGGTTGATTTAGTGTCCTTTTTTAATTAGGAGGAAGATATATGCATTACTTCTCAGAAATTAAAGGAATTAGAGAAACAAAAGAAGGAACAGATCTAATAGTACATATTCCAGGAGAAACTATTGGCCATAAAATAACTAAATATAAAAATGGATCATCTATAAATGCAGAAATAAGAATAGACGATAATAGGACTATTACAGCTGACCAAAGGAAGAAAATATATGCAACTATAAAAGATATTTCACTTTATACTGGTGATGATCCAGAGTACTTAAAAGAGTTTTTGAAGTTTGATTATTGTGGCCAAGCTGGAGAAGAATATTTTTCATTAAGTAATTGTAGCATTTCAGTTGCAAGAGAATTTATTAATTTTATTATAGATTTTATATTAAAATATGACATTCCATTATCGGATGAAGCCTTGAAAAGAACTGATGATATAGACAGATACCTATGGGGGTGTATTAAATATAAAAAATGTGCTATATGTGGAAGAAAAGGAGAAACACATCATTGGGATGCAATAGGCATGGGCAGAGATAGAAAGACTTATAACGATTTTAAACATAGGAAGATACAGTTATGTAGGATTCACCATACGGAAGCCCATAACGTTGGAAGAGATAGTTTTGCAAGGAAATACCACGTGTATGGAACTATTTACAATAATGAGGAGGGGTAATCATGGATACAATCAAATCATATAAAGAACTATGCAAGGAGTTATATATATGGAAAGAAAGACTAGAAACATATAAAATACAGTTAGAAGCAATTAAAAAAGCGGGTAAATTATATGGTCCTGGAGATATAAAAGGGGTAGATTACACTCAACCATACGTTGATGGCACTAGTCAGATTAGTTTTGAAGCAGCATTAAAACAAATGCAGAAAATAGAAAATCACATAATGCTACATCAAGATACTATTGATAAATTAGAGCGATCTAAGAAGAAAATAGAGGAGTATATAAAAACTTTAGATGGGTTAGATAGAAAAGTTGTTTATATGAGGGATGTAGAGGGGAAAAAATTAGCAGACATAGCTGAAGAGTTAGGATATTCAGAAATATACATAAAAAAGATATCTGCAAAAAATAAAAGAGTATACTAGGACTATACTGACATGCTAAAAAACATGTGTTAATATGATAGTAACTAGAAAAATAAAGATTTACCCCCTTGAACTACTAAGGACATATCTCTATTGAGGTATGTCCTTTTAATTGTGCAAAAATTGAGGTGAAATTATGAAAAGTTATGTATTAGATACTTTAGTTAAATATCATTGTTTTAATTGTAATTCAGAATTTATATTAAGTGAGTATAGAGAGAAGCAAACAAAAGAAATAACTTGCCCCTATTGTAAAGATACAGATGTTGAAGCTTATGTTTATGCAATAGATGAAGAATTGTTAAATAGTTTAGGGTGTTTAGCTATAGGTCATCATGAAGATCCAGCAGAAGAAAAATATGTTCATGAGTTGACCTGGGGCAGGATTGAAAGGGAGAGAGAAAAATATGAGGATAGAGGAGATTTTAAAGCATAATGATATAGATACATATAGAAGACTACAAAAGTTGTCAGAAAAGCCGATACAAAAGCCAGGGCCTATAAAATTAGGTGATAGTGTAGAGAATTTAATGAAAGCAGATAGTTATAAGAGAATTGGTAGAAGAATTAGACAGGTTAAGTGGAAATAGTGGTGAAGAAAGAAGGATTTTCTCCTTTTATGTAGAAATAGTAGAAGAAAGGAGGGAATTGTTTGTCGGGAGTTGAAATTAAGATACAAAGTTTAGGTAATACAATTCAAGACATTGGCTACAAAGTTATGCCTTTCTCATTTTTGACATATTTTATAACAAGGCATCTTGAATATCGATGGAATTCAATCAGTTATTCAAAACTAGCTAAAACTATTTGGTATATTGCAATTGGTATAGGTACCATAGAGGGTGATATGAGAATAGAAAGGTTAGTTACAATGATGATATTTTTTGATGCATTTGATTCATATATGGAATACAAGGAAGAGAAAAGAAGAATAAATTCTAAACGCTGAAACAACAAAGTTAAGAGCCCTAACAAGGCTCTTTTTTCATGCAAAACTACATATACAAAACAAACACAAATAAGTAGGTGGTGATCATTGGATGAGATAAGAAAGAAAGCAAAAGAAGATTATATGAAGGGTATGAAATATAAAGATATATGCGATAAATACAACCTCAGCATGAATACCCTAAAGTCATGGGTTAGTAGATATAAATGGGCAGCAGAAAGAAAGAATAAGAATAAAAAGGGTGCACACAAGAAAAAAAGGGGTGCACCCAAAGGAAATAAAAATGCAACAGGTAATAAAGGTGGTTCAGCACCACCTGGTAACATTAATGCAATAAAACATGGAGCATATCAGTCTTTATATGCTGATATGTTAAGCAATGAAGAAAAGATATTATTTAACATGATACTGCCATCCACAAATATAGATGATGAAATAAAGCTACTAAGGCTTAAAATAGCAAGGTTACTCAATAGAGAAGTAACCTTTTTTTATTCTCCATTTGGTGATAAAGTTGAAAAAGAGCTATCTGAAGAAGAACGAATAGATGGAATTAATGCCTGTATGGAGCAACTTAGAAGATTAATAGAAGCTAAAGCTAAAATTGCTACAGATATAGAAAAGATTGAACTAGAAAAAGAAAAATTCGAGTTTCAAAAATATAGGACTGATGTAGAATTACAGCTTAAGAAGGATAGGGGAGAAATAGAAAGAGCTAAAGTATTTGGAGCTGGAGAGGGAGACGAAGATCAGGAAGGTATAGATTCATTTATTAAAGCAACTGAAATGAGTAAAAGAGAATTAAAGGCGCTATTTAAGGATGATGACAATGAGGATATTCAAGAAGAAAAAGAAGATTAAATCCTTCCAATTTAAACCCTTCTCATTAAAACAGAAAAAACTATTGTATTGGTGGCAAGATGGCTCTCCTCATAGATATAAAGACATAGTAATAGCAGATGGAGCTATACGTTCAGGTAAAACTATAGCAATGATATGTAGCTTCTTAAGATGGTCATTAGACAATTTTCAGGGACAAGACTTTATTGTTGCTGGTAAATCTATGGGAGCATTAAAAAGAAACGTAGTTAAACCTATGAGACAGATCCTTGAAGCATGGGATATTTATCATGAATACAATAGATCTGATAATTTTATAATTATAGGTTCTAATACTTATTATCTATTTGGAGCAAACAATGAAGCAAGTCAAGATGTTTTACAAGGGCTTACTGCTGCAGGAGCTTTTGCTGATGAAGTGGCCTTATTTCCTCAAAGCTTTACTGACCAAATGATTGGTAGATGTTCTATAGAAGATTCAAAGATATTTATGAACTGTAACCCTCAGGGGCCATATCATTACTTTAAGACTGAATATATAGAGAAAGCTAAAGAGAAAAATATATTATATCTACATTTCACTATGGAAGATAATTTAACATTGTCTGAAAAAGTTAAGGCCAGGTATAGAAGAATGTTTAGCGGTGTATTTTTTAAGAGATATATTCTTGGTCTATGGGTAATGGCTGAAGGCTTAATATTTGACATGTTTAATGAAGTTAAGCATAAGATTACAACTAAAAAAAGAAATTACACAGAATATTATGTGTCAATTGATTACGGTACACAAAACCCTACTACATTTGGATTATGGGGTAAACATAAAGGCAAATGGATTAAGGTTAAAGAATACTATCATTCAGGAAGAGAAGAAGGTAAACAAAAAACTGATGAAGAGTATTATCAAGATTTAGAAAACTTCATAGGAGATAGAAAAATTAAAGCTGTAATAGTTGACCCTAGTGCAGCTTCTTTTATTGCAACAATAAGAAAACATGGCAAGTTTAGGGTGAAGAAAGCTAAGAACGATGTAGTAGAAGGTATTAGAAACATGGGAACAGCATTAAGTGAAGGAATGATTCTATATAATGACTGTTGCACTAATACCTTTAGAGAGTTTTTCTCATATGTATGGGATGAAAAGGCTGCAGAAAGAGGAGAAGATAAACCATTGCAACAAAATGACCATGCAATGGATAGTGACAGGTACTTTATAAACACAATATTATTTAAACGCAATGGTCTAAAGATACTTAAGTAAAGAAGGTGATAAATTGATAAACTTTAAAGACTTATTTAAAAATAATATAAATATGATGTCTACAGAGGAAATATTATATGACGAAATCCAGGAATTCAACTCTAGTGACAAAAGGTCTTGGATGGTTATAGGAGATAAATATTATAGAGTAGATAACGATATAGAAAACAGAAGAATAGTAAGACATACTGAAAGTGGATCAGTTGAAGATAAAACAAAAGCTAATAATAAGCTAGCTCATGGGTTTGTAAAGAGCTTGGTTGATGAAAAGATAGGATATCTATTAACTAATAAATATACTTTACAGTGCAATAATGATGATTATATTGAAAAGGTTAAGGATGTATTAGGGAAGTATTTTCAATATACATTAACTAGACTCGGCTATGAAGCTTCTAATAAAGGCATTGCTTGGCTTCAGGTATATATTGATGAAGATGGTAACTTTGGAACAATGCTAATACCAAGTGAGCAGTGTGTCCCCTTATGGAAGGATAATACTCATACTGAATTAGATGGAATGATTAGATTTTATATTCAGACTGTTTATGAAGGGAAAGATAAGAAGAAAGTGACAAGAGTAGAATATTATACGGAAAATGAAGTTTACTTCTATGTCCTAGATGGGGAACATTTAATACCAGATATAGAACAATTTGAAGGTGGTCCTATTCTCCACTACTCAAAAGGAGAAGAAGGCAGAAGCTGGGGGAAGGTACCTTTTATAGGTTTTAAGAATAATCATATAGAATATCCAGATGTACGATTTATTAAAAGTTTAATTGATAGCTATGATAAGTCTAGATCTGATATAGATAACTTCATAGAAGAAACTAAGAATCTTATCTACATTCTCAAGGGCTATGGAGGAACAGATTTAGCAGAGTTTATGAGCGATTTAAACTATTATAGAGCTATAAAAATAGACGACCCTGAATATGGTGGAGTTGATACTCTTAATCCTACTATAGACATCCAAGCAGCTAAAGAACACTTTGAACAACTAAAAAGAGATATTAATGAGTTTGGCCAAGGGGTACCAAAGGATCTAGACAAGTTTGGTAATTCTCCGAGTGGTATAAGTTTAAAATTCTTATATAATGGCCTAGATTTAAAATGTAATCATCTAGAAGTAGAGTTTAAAAGAGCATTTGAACAATTATTATACTTTATAAATATTTATTTAGCTGAAGATGGACAAGGTAGTTATGAAAATGAAGAAGTAGAGCTTATATTTAATAGAGACATAAAAATTAATGAAAGTGAATCTATAAATAACTGTATTAATTCTCAGGATGTAATAAGCCAAGAAACTATAATAGCTAATCATCCATGGGTAAATGATGTTGAAGGAGAACTGAAAAGACTTGAAAAAGAGAAGAAACAAAAAGCTAAGACAGCAGCTAAAGCTTTTGGAACCTATAAGTTTAATGAAGTAGATGATGAAGATGAAGACAAGGAGTAACAAATACTGGAGGAATAGGGCAAAAGAAAGAATGAATTACTATCATAGGAACAGTGATAAAACAATTCAAACTATAACTAAAGCCTATGATAAAGCAGTAAAGGACATAGAAGAAGATGTAAAAAGTATATTTGATAAATTTACAAGAGATGGAGAATTGTCTCCTGAAGAAGCTAAGAAAATATTAAATGAAAAGGTAACTAATAAAGAATTAGATGAAATAAGAGGTATTGCTTATACCACTGAAGATGAAGAAATAAAAAGATACCTAATAAGTAGACTTAATAGTCCAGCTTATAAAGCAAGAATGACAAGGTTAGAAGCCTTAAAAGAAAAAGTATATGTAGAGTGCAAAAAGATAGCAGATGTTGAAATAAAGCTTAGTAAAAGTCAGTATATAGACACAATCAATGAAGCTTACTATAGGAATATATACGACATACAAAAAGGTTTAGGAGTAGGGTTTGATTTTGCTTCTATATCTTCTAAGACTATAGAACAGATTCTTAAAAACCCTTGGAGTGGTAAGCATTTTAGTAAGAGGATATGGAACAATACAGATATATTAGTTGAAAAACTAACAGAAGTAATTACTAGTGGTTTTATGAGCGGTAAAAGTTATTATAATATGGCCAAAGAGCTTAAAGAATATACCGAATATGGCAAGTATGCAGCTATGAGATTAATAAGAACAGAGTCTACCTATATGGCTAATATGGCAGAGATGGAAAGTTACAAAGAATGTGATATAGAGAAATATATATATGTAGCAACCTTAGATAATAGGACAAGCGAGATATGTCAGGAGTTAGACAGAAGGGTATTTAATGTGAGTGAAGCAGAACCAGGAAAGAATCTTCCACCTATGCATCCAAATTGTAGGTCTACTACTAGAAGCTATATAAGTGAAGAAGAATTAGCAAAGATAAAAAGAAGAGCTAGGGATTCTAAGACTGGAAAGACTTATTTAATACCAGGGAATATGAATTATAAACAATGGTATAAGAAATATGTATTAAATAAAGTATAAATATATGCCAGAGTTAATAATATGTTATTTTTTAGGTTTGTGACGTTTATGGGCTTTTACTCTAGTTCCATTTTTTCTAGTATATCTTTTTACTTTTACAGTCATTGGACCTCTACGAGGTGGTTTTTCTGTACATTTACCACCTCTTTTTTTGGCCATAAAACCACCTCCCAATAAACGAAGAACTGATACGAATCTAACTCTGGCATATATGATTATTATATCATTAATATTGAAGGGAGGGATAATATGGCAACAAGCGTACAAATAACATTAATTATATGCTTAACAACGATAGCACTAGCTATTATAGGCGATAATAAGAAGGAGAGGTATAAATAATATGAATTTTGGCGATGCACTAGAACTGATGAAGAAAGGTGAAAAAGTAAGAGTTCCAGAATGGAAAGGTTGGTGGTTTAGAAAAGATGGAGGAATCTGGATTCATACAGAAGATGGAAAAATCTTTCCTCAAGAAAGCATAGATTGGATTAATGCAGTTATATGGAGAGAAGATTGGGAGGTAGTAAATTAACATGATGGAAACATTCAATAAACTACTACTTTACGCTTTGATATTTTATGGCGTAATATCAACCATATCTCTTATATTTTTATTAACTATATTTTATAAAGATTTTAAATCCACATTCAAAGATCTCAAATAGACCAGGTAAGGTCTTTTTGATTGCTCTTTTTTAGTATTTGCAGAGCATAAAGAACAAAGAACCTAAGACTGGCACTGACCAGTATAAAAAAGTATGGAGGGATTAATAATGGATTGGTTAAAAGAATTAATAGAAAAACACACAAAAGATGGAGTGCTAGACCAAGAAGCACTAATGAAAGACACCAATAAAGAATTTCCTAAATACGCAGTACCTAAGGATAAATACAATGAAGTATCGGAGGCTAAGAAACAACTAGAAACTGATATATCAGAAAGAGATAAGCAATTGAAGGATTTAGGAGATAAAGCAAAAGGCAATGAAGAGCTAGAAAATCAAATACAAGAATTACAGAAAACTAATGAAAAAGCTAAAGAAGAATATGAAATAAAAATTAAAAATGTTACTTTAGATAATGCTATCAAACTGGCCTTAAAAGATAATAAAGCTAAATATGATGATTTATTAATGACTAAGTTTGATAGAGAAAAATTAAGTATTAAAGAAGATGGTTCTATAGATGGATTAGAGGATCAAATGAAAGAAATCAAAGAAGGCTATAAAGATTTATTTGAACAACCACTATCAGGGAAAACTCCTAATCAAACAGGAGGTTCTGATGATAGTGATGGGTTAGATCAAGTGACTGATACAATAAGGCAAAATTTAGGATTTTAGAAAAGGAGAGTGTTAAGTAATGAATAAAATAGGATTAAGTAATTTAAAGTTAAACCTACAACGTCATGCAAAACCAAATGTTTTAGATTATGCAAAGATATTTATGGATCAATTAGACAAGCAAGTAGTAGCACAAGCAACATCTGGATGGATGGAAGCTAATGCAGGACTTGTTAAGTACAATGGTGGAGATGAAGTAAAAATTCCTATAATCTCTATGGATGGATTAGGAGATTATGATAGAACTAATGGGTTTGCTGAAGGAGCAGTAAGTTTAAACTACGAAACTAAAAAACTTACACAAGATAGAGGTAGAACATTTCAATTAGACAGAATGGATGTAGATGAAACAAACTTTGTGGCAACTGCTGCTAATGTAATGGGAGAATTTCAAAGGACATTGGTAATTCCTGAAATTGACGCATATAGATATTCTAGCATTGCAACTCAAGCTATAGAAAAAGAAGCAGCAGTCCATGGATATGAAGCAGATGCAGCAACAATATTATCTAAATTAAAAGAAGATATATATGCAATATATGACATAGCAGGAGAAATTCCTCTAGTTATTACAATGAATATGCAGATAGCAGCAATACTTGAAAATTCAACGGAACTAGCTAAACAATTATCAGTAATAGACTTTACTCAAGGAGATATCAAAACTACTGTAAGAGGAATAGACAATAATCCTATAATCAAAGTTCCTTCTATGAGAATGAAAACAAAGTATCAATTCTTAGATGGTAAAACAGAAGGACAAGAAGCTGGAGGATTTAAACCAGACGATACAGCGAAGAGCATTAACTGGATTATTACTCCTAGAACTGCACCTATAGCAGTAAGTAAAACTGATAAGATTAGAATATTTGAACCTGATCAAAACCAAAAAGCAGATGCTTGGAAGCTTGACTATAGAAAGTATCATGATTTATGGATTAAGGACAATCAACTTAAGGCTGTTAGAGTAAATATCAAAGAAGCATTAGTTTAATAGGTGGTGATGATAAGTGTTTAAACTAGAAAGACTAAATGTAGTTAAAATAGTTGACTCAAAATATGAAAAAGAAAAACTAGAAAGCAAAGGATTTAAGGAAGTAGTTAAAGCTGAAAAAGAGTTAGAGGATATGACAGTATCTGAATTAAAGTCTATAGCAAAAGAAAGAGGAATAGAGGGCTATAGTAATATGAAAAGGGAAGAGTTATTAGAAATATTAGAGGGTGGAGAATAAATCCATCCTCTTTTTATTAAGTAGGTGATTATGTGGAGCAACTAGATAGATTGAAAATAAAATTAGGAATACCTTTAGATGATGTAAACGAGGACAATCTATTGAGTCTATATTTAGAAGATGCAGAAGATGAAATATTAGAGCTAACTCACTTAGAGGAAATACCTAAAAAGTTATTACCAACCCAAATAGATTTAGCTATTATTATGTATAATAAGCAAGGTATAGAAGGGCAAATATCACATTCAGAAGGTGGAATCAGTAGGTCATTTGAAGAAGGTATTCCTGAAAGCATAATGAAAAGAATAAGGTCATGCAGAAGATTACCGAGGTGATTAAATGAGACTTAGGCAAAGGGATTTAAAACCTTATACAGTGAAAAAACATGGTACCTTTAAAGATATAGACGCTACTAAATATACAGGTTATGAAAAAGAAGGTAGAGAAATTAAGGCTAATATTCAACCAGCAGGTGGAAAAATGTTAAGTGAAATATATGGGCTAAGATTAGCTTATATATTAACTATGTATTGTCAATCAAAGGTAGATATAAAAGAAAATGATGGTGTATGTGTGTATGTAGATAACGATCAGGATCCTGATTATAAGGTAGTGGCCATAAGAAGATGGAATACTCATAAAGTAGTTGATTTGGAGAAGGTGAAAGGATGAAAATAGAAGGTTTAGATAATTTGTTAAGTAAATTGAATAATTTAGGTGGCAATGCCAATGAAACAGTGAAAAAAGGTGTAGAAAGAGCAGCTAAAAAGGTACAAGGAGATGCTAAAGATTTAGCTCCAGTTAATTATGGAGAGCTTAGGCAAAAAATTGAGGAAGAAGTAAAAGAAGAAGGCAATGAAGTAATAGGAGAGGTAGCAGCGAAGGCAGGACATAGTGCATATGTTGAATTTGGTACTGGTCCAGTAGGCAGAGCTTCACCTAAAGATTTATCACCAGATATAGAAGGTCAAATACAATACAAGGAAGGTGGCTGGTGGATACATGAAAGTCAAATAGATCCAGATATAGCTGAAAAATATGGGTTTATTAAAATAGAAACAGAAGAGGGCATATTCTATGGAACTTATGGTCAGCCAGCACAACCTTATTTATATCCAGCAATGAAGCAGAATGAGGATTATATAAAAGAGACTATTGCAGCCAGTATAAGAATGGGAATAAGAAAAGGTGATTAGTTATGTATAATATAAAACCTATTATAAATATCCTATTAGAATCTATTGTAGGAGAAGAGTCTGTATCAGATTCTTATCCTGAAGATTTCACTAGTTTACCCCATATATCTTTTTATGAGCAAAGCAATAGAGATTATTATAGGAAAGGTCCTGAACATCTAACTGAGGTAGTGATTCAAGTAGACATATGGCATAATAGGAGCACTGGAGCTATAGCTAAACAGGTTAATGAAAAAATGAACTCTATAGGATTAAGGAGAGAGTTAGCAAGAGATATACCTAATCCAAATATAAAACATAAAACTATGAGATTTAGAGGTATTGTAGATAAGAGGAATTTATTAGTTTATCAATAAAGGAGAGTGATTTGTAATGGCAGGAATAGCTACAATTGATACCAAATTATCATATAAAACAGGTTCAGAAACTACATTTGCTGAGATTGAAGACTTAATGGAAGTACCTGAATTAGGTGGAGATCCTGAAAAGATAGAAGTTACTACTCTATCAGATAAAGTAAAAAAACATATTCCAGGTGTTAAGGATTTAGGAGATTTACAATTCAAATTTTTATATGATAATTCATCATCTGATTCAAATTATAGAAAATTAAAAGGTTTAGAAGAAAGCAAAACCTTAGCAACATTCAGGGTAGAGTATCCAGATGGTACAGGACATGAATTTGAAGCCTATACAAATGTTAAAATGGATGCAGCAGCAGTTAATGGAGCTTTAACCTTTACAGCAGGGTTTAGTTTGCAATCAGATATAGAAGTTACTAATCCTAGTACTGATGCATAATTTATATATCCTTGAAAATCCTACCAAAATATAGTATTCTTTAATTAATGATACTATACGGAGGCGGGAATATGGGGATATTTGATAATTTTAAAGAAGAAATGGAAAAGGCATATGAAGAAGGAAAAGAAGAGGGAAAGAAAAAGGGTTCTTGGCAAAAATTCAAAGAAGATTTTAAAAAACAAGCTGATGAAATGTATGAAGCAGAACAACAGGAGAAGAGGAAGAAGAAAGCCAGACTTAAAGAATATGATGAATTAGGCATTCCTTATTGTCCTAAATGTAAAAGTACGAGGGTTGAATATATTGAGCATAGAAAAAAGCTTAGTGTTAGTAGGGCGATAGTTGGAGATGTATTAGCTGGTCCAACCGGGGCTATTCTTGGTGGGCTAACTAGCAAAAAACGTAAAGGTAGGGTTAAGTGTATAAACTGTGGCAAGGAGTGGAAGATAAAGTGATATAAAAGCACTTACTTATTTATTAATTAAGTAAGTGCTTTTATTATGTTAAAAATCAGAAAGGATGATGTAAATGAGATATACAGAATTTAAAGTTGGAGATAAAGAATACAAATTAAGATTAGCAGCTAATGAAATGGTTAACATAGAAAAGAAAATAAATGCAAATGTACTTGATATATTTATGAAAAAAGAGCAGATTCCAACTATGGAAGAACTTTTATTAGTTCTTCATGGATCATTACAAAAATTTCATCACGGGATAAAATTGTCTGATGTTTACGAAATATATGATGAATACGTTGACGAAGGTGGCGGTTTTGAAGAGCTGATAGAAGTAATCGTTAATGTGTTTGAGGTAAGTGGTTTTTTCAAGAAAGAGGACATAGAGGAGGGAAAAAAGAAGCTAGAAGAAGAGAAGGAAGGGAACTAATAAATAGTTGCACAGAATTATTTGGAAAACTGTATCCAATCGCTATAGAAAGTGGTGTGGATGCAGTTTTTTATTGGGATATGACCTATGGAGAAATTATTGAAGCTATAGAAGGTAATCAAAGAAGAACTAAGTTACAAATGCAGATTCAGGCTAATTTAGTGTATCAATTAGGAGCTTTAGTTGGAGTTGCCTTTAATGAACCTGACAAATATCCATCAAGTGTTAAAGAAGCATTTCCTAAACTATTTGAGGATCTAATAGATGATGAGCCTAAGCAGCAAGATTGGCAAATTATGAAGGCTAGAATAGAAGAATACAATAATGCATATCTCAAACAGAAAAGAGGTGAGACTGATTGACAATAGAAGAATTGAGGGTAGTAATATCAGCTAAAACTGAAAAATTACAAGAAGGTATAAATAGGGCTACAAGTAAAATAAGAGAATTTGATAAATCCTCAAATGAAGTAAGCTCTACTATGGGTGGAAATGTTAAAGTTATGCAAAGAAAACTAGATTCATTAAATTCTAGTTTTGAAAAAACTCAATCTAAAATTGCAG
>NFYZ01002428.1_pt1 | contig 20100 bp, 36 predicted proteins | sample 1092561 | NCBI WGS metagenome assembly NFYZ01 (sample SAMN03609887, study PRJNA323583) | gut metagenome | isolation source: feces | host: Rattus norvegicus | place: Malaysia | collected 2013 | reverse complement strand
TTTGAAATCCTTCTATAACCTTAGGACCCATTTTTTCAATAGTAGGTACCAGGATTGCATATTTCTTTTCATGTGCTAATTCTAAATATATAAAATAATCTACATTGCCACTAAGAAATATATATAAATCATTTCCAACCCATGTCCATGTACCTTGAATAGAGTTTCGGGCATTAGCGGTTCTATCTTGCCATGGTGCGTTTATTTTAGCATCAGATTCCATTTTTTTAGCTGCTGAATCTGTATATAATCCCATAGCAGCTCTCATTTTCATTTTTACTAAATCAGGGTCAAATGTATTTTTTGCTCTAAACATTTTCTATCACTTCCAACTCTGCCTGTTTATATATATCCATATAATTATTAACGAAAGTTACTTTATATTTTCTATGCCCATTAATAAAAGTATCTCCTTCTTCTATATCAGCATCATGCTTTGCAAGTAACCTTTCAATGCTTGAAGCCATATATCCTATTACTTCTCCTGAATCATTAATTCTTTCCCTTTGTGATTTTTTATTATATATGGTAACGGTTTGAGGATCTAAGTTAATGACTTCTTTCTTCTTTCCACCTCTACCAGTATCTTTGAGTATGGTTCTAGTAACTTTTATCTCAGCTGGATTCTTTTTAATCATTTTTTCAACGTATTTTTTATGATACAAATTAACGCCCATCTGCCCTCACCACCACACCAGTTCTATTGTTTCTATACTTTTGAGCTAGCATAAGGAAATGTCTTCTTGGACTTGGAATAATAACATCACCTAATTTTATTTCTTCAATTCCAGCTTTAATTAAACATAAATCCTTTGCTAGTGACTTTAAACTATCAACACCAGGCTCAATTCCTATATGTTCTATCCTTAATTGCAAATATTCATCTGTAAAATAAGGGTAATTTTCTTCATCTATCATCATTTTTAGCTTTTCTAAATCTTCCATAGAACCATCACCTCAATTGTATGAACCAGGCAAAAACAAGGATAATCATGCATACAATATACTGTTTTATTGCCATCTAATCACCCTTTAAGGTTTCTATTAATTCTTCTTTTTTCATCTTAGAGTAGCCTTCAACACCTTTTTCTTTTGCTATAGTTTTAAGTTCTTCTACCTTTAAACTTTCAAAACCTATTTCCTCATTAGTTATTTTTTTATTGTCTTGAAACTCATCTGATTCTTTAACTTCCTTAAATCCTTGATTTTTATATATTATTTTATAGGCATTTTCCGTAGCATATATTACTCGCTTCCCATTTGTATATTGTTTCATTTTTACACCTCCTAATTTTAAAAAAGTAGAGGGAATTATCCCTCTACTGGCGCCTCTTCTTTAGGAGTTAATATCGCAAAGGCTTCGTCCTTAATTGGTAAGAACCCTAACCTCATAGTCGCCTTAACGGCTATCATGTCATTTTCCGCTAGTGAAAGAGGTTTACCGTCTCCCATTGTTACTGATTGAAGTGTAGCTTCTTTTAATATTTCATATTCTATTCCAGCTCTAATTCCAACTAAAGAATAGTTCCAATTAGCAGCAATAACTTCCGCTTTCTTCTTGTCCCATGCTCCATTTCTAACAAATTCTATTGGATTATTGTAGAACTCATTTTGATTAATTCCTTGTGCAAATAGAGGTGCTCCATTACCATCTCTTAATTTTCTAAGAGAATTTTTCATTCCATAATGTGCGGCAAATCCGTTTACATCTTGTCCTGAATCTTCAATTAAAGCCATTACATCTGAAATATCTAAATCCAACTTCCCAGCGCCATTTGTTTCTAGGGCTATTTTGTTACCTATTTCATCTGCTACCCCAAATATATTCTTTGCGAAAGGAGAATTTGTTCCAAATAAACAAGCTGCATCAATAGCAGTATAAAAAGCTTCTGCTATAGCTGGTCTTAATTCTCCAAATACATTTATAGTGGTATCGTTTAACTTTTCCTTTGTGACTGGAACAATTACCGCTAATTTTTTAGCTTCCATTTCTGGAAATATCCATGTTGCAGTACTAGTTTTAATTCTTTCTGTTTCTCCAACCCAGTATGCTCCTGGACCATCTGTCATAACACTAAACTTTTTCTTTTCACTTTTCATAGGCTCTACTTTAGACAATCTTAATATCGAAGAACCTCTTGCAACATCTTTCATTATACCCTTAGCTTGTTCAACAGGTACAAAACCTTGTAAATTGTCTTTTAAATAGTCTTTATCTGCATGTAACTGCAAATTTAACTTTAACTTATTTCTCATAATAAAATTCCTCCTTATTCTCTTTTTGCTTGGTTTTCCATAATTACATCAATAAAATCATCTGTTGATGATTTTGGTGGATCAGTTGGTCCTTTTGCTCCCCCACCTTTACTACCTCCTGTACCTTGTGGTCCAGTTTCTTTAAATAAGTACGCTTTATTTTCTTTTAGTGTACTTAATTGCCCTTCTAACCCTGTTATAGTTCCATCTTCTGTTATAGTAATTGTTTCATCATTTAAATGTGGTAATATATCGGCTACATCATTAGGATTAGCCTTTAGAACCTCAAATTTAATAGCATTAGTTTTTCTTATACTGGCCATTTCTTTTTCTTTATCATCAATTCGTTCTTGTAAATCTTTTATTGTTTGTTCTACATCCTCATTGTCTTCTACTTTCCCCTTGAGCTTCCCAAGTTCTTGATTAAGATCGTTTATTTGTTTTTTATAACCCTTATTTTCTTCATTAACGGCATCAAATTTGCTCTTAGGAAACCATAATCCATTGTTCACTATTGCTATTTCTTTATCTCCTAATTTTTCTGTAACTTGCTTATACAAGTCTTCTCCCAAAACATCTTCTAGTGTCTTCTCTGCATGAAGCTGCAAATTAAGCTTTTTAAATCCTTTAAACATTTCCTTTCCTCCTAACTTTGTACTAGCCTTTTAAACAGGTCGGCTCCTGCTTGTACTCTTTGCTCTTTAGGCCCTACAAATACTAAAAAAGGGCAATAAAAAAAGACTTATTTCTAAGTCCTAGTCAATTTTACTTATTTTAAAATTGATTGCATTCAAGCTCAATCCATTCTTTCATATCTAAAAGCTGAACTTCCACAATTTCATAATCTTTATTACAATCTCTTCGTTTAAACTGATATTCCGCATATTCCTTGCTTTCAAATAGCATAGCTTGCTTATTTGAAATTCTTTGTCTGTATGGGTATTCCCCAAAATCAGTCCCGTATAACCACTGCCCAGTTATTTTGTTTCTTATAGCATAGATAAGCCATCTCCTTCCAGCCGTGATAAAAGTACCTCTCTAGGTGCTAATTCTTAATTTACTATTTCATATATCCATTCTGGTAACTTGCTTAAATACTCTTCCTTTGCTCCATCTGGATACAATCGTTCAATGATAACTTTATATTCTATTTGTCTACAGATATAATCCTTTTGATATATTTGTTCAGCTTTCACTAACTCCTTTATAAGTTCTTCATCAGAATTAAGTAAGCCCAGTTTATCCAAAAACTCAAAAAATTTCTTGCACGCTAATTGTGTAGCTTTTCTTTCTATAGCCCTTTTATTATATCTTATTATGTCGTTCGTTTCTTCAACAATATCATTATATGAAACTGCTTTTTCTTGAACATCTGACAAGTCTTTTGAAGATTTTAAAAAACTAGCTATTCTTTTAAACATCTCATTGTTCCTCCATTATTAAATCCGACTGCAAGCTATTCATTTCATTTTCTACCTCTTTCTTTAATCTTTCAATTTTAACTTGCTTGGCCTTTATAATATCATTAGTAAAGTATGCAGTGTATTCTTCCTTACACTTAGGACAAATAAAATAAACCCTTTCAGCATTATTCCTAATTTTTAATTTCTCTTTCCTTAAAGTTATATTAAACTCATATTTACACTTATTACAGACTGCTTTTTTCATAATAAATTCCCCCCAATCAATTTAGATTTTAATGCCATGTTTTTCTTTTAGAAATTGAATAAACTCTTTATGATGCCTTTCTTTTTCTTTATCCGTTAAAGGTTTATATCCTATAGTTCTTCCGCCTGGATTTTGACCTAATCTTGCTTTAAATTTATCTTTGTCTGAAAGTTTTTCATATGCCTTCCCTTTTTCTTTTTCTGGTAGCTCTATAAACTCTTCAAAAGTAAGTTCTTTGTCATTCATGATGTTCCTCCATTTTAATGTAATATTTGTCATTACTTTTAACAATATCTAATATCCTAAACTTAGAACCTCTTTGGTATAAAACTTCCTGCTCTGCTGGATTATATTTTGAAATATCCTTCCCTTCTTTAGAGTTTATAATAAAACATTGTACCTGTCCATCAGGATTATATATATCTCCTTTAGTTGTGGAAAAATACTGTTCAAAGGTTTTAACTGCTCCTACTTCATAATCTTTCATAAACTTTTCTACTTCTTCCTCTGACATAAAGTATAATGATCTGCTTAAATCTCCTTCATAGTTAGGCATCTTTGACAAAGCTATATCTAGTCCATTAACAGTATCTATTTGTTCTTTATTCAACCCTGTTCTATTTCTTAAACCCTCATTGATTGTATAAGACTCACTACTCACATATTTGTTTATGTTATAAATATCTTTATCGTTTACGGGAGAATTTTTAGTTCTTTGGCCTCCTGGTCTGCCTACATTAACATCCTTAAATCCTTTATTATCATATCTCCTAATGCCTTTAAAAGCGAAATATTCACCATACTCATTGTACCAGTCATCAAGTATAGGATTATCCTCTTCATCATATACCCAGGCTCGTAATTCATCAGCTATTTCATTTAGTGATTTAGGTATATAGCTTATCATAGCACACCAACCATTTGGATGATCTAAAGGGACATCATCCTTAGGAAATATCCTTTCATGTCTATCCATACATAGTTGACAAGTTCGGCCATGTACCTGAGCACTCCACCACATTATACCTTCTACAAATGGATTCATAGATGAAGATTTCACGCTAGCAGTTTGATAAGCATGGTTTATAGCTGTTCGTGCTAGCCTCATAGCATTATAATCAACCTTTTTATTCTTTAAATTAGGGTAGGTTCTTCCCCATGTAGAACCTCTTTTAGCTGGTTCTTTTACGAACTTTTCTAAATCTGCTGCTAACTCTATAGCTGATTTCTTTTGTAGTATAGCTTGATTAATTGTATATTGAATATCTTTTTCAAGGTCTTCCCCATAGCTCCATATCCTGCTTGATAAGGTTTTATTATCTTTATACAAATCCCCTGAAATAATATCCTTTACCACATTGTCCTGAACTTGACTAAACATGCTAGTAAAGTGATTACCAGTGTCTATGTTTGTAAGCCTTAATATTTCATTCATAATCATTTGTTGTGGTTTGACTCCTGATTTAGCAGCTTTACTAATTGAGCTTTTAATTTGCTTATTAATTTCTTTTTCTAGTTCTTTCCTTACCTTTTTTAATTCTTTACTATAATCTAACACCCATCTTCTTTCTAATGAGTCTTTTTTAGACCTTCTAGCCTTCTTGGATAAATCTTTAATTGCATTATCATACAAGTCCAGTAATTGCTTCTGTTGCTCTAAAGTTATCCTTGAGACCTCTCTCCTAGCTTGTCTAATGATTTTCTCATAGTTAGTCATAGCTTAACCCTACTCTTCATCTATAACGTCTACTGGGGCGCCTTTTATGTCTGCTAATAAATCTTTTGTAAAAGTATCACTATTAAACATTTGCTTTTCTTTCAATATTTGTTCTAATTCACTATCTATATCTTCATAACTGCCCCATTTATCCATGTATGCTCGTCTACTTCTTGTTTCTGATATTACTTCTTCCATATCTATACTTTTTTGCTCGTTTTCATCATCTTGAAGAGGGTAATATCTTTCAATTTCTAATGTAGTTTCATGTTTTGCAATCTTCTTTGCTCCATATAAATTGTAGGTATCTACCATTTTAAAAATATAATCTACCATTTCTGATAATGCAGGACCCCATTCTGTCCAATCCTCATCACATGCAGCCATAAGGCCCCAATATAAAGCCTTCATACTCTTGCCACTTTGCATAAGCCCTTTTAATTGTTCTAGGCTTACATTTGGAACATCTAAAGTGTCATACATATCGTTCTTTATACGATTTACTGTATCTTCGAATTTATCTTTATATGAAAACTTTGACTCTAGCCTATCCATCTTCGCTTGCCTACCTTCTGAAGCTTGTTGTGTATCTGTTTGAAGGTCTACAGTTGCCCCTGGTGCTATTACCATGTTTTCTAAGCTTGATTCTGCAGCATCTGTTACTACGTTCTGGCCAAACATTTGAAACTTTAAAGCATCAATGTCGTCAGAGGTCAATTTATTGTAAGCATCTTGATTATGCCATAGCTGTTCAACATCTGATATCCCTTCTGTTTCGCCTGTAAGGCCACCGTTCCTTACAATTACAACTGGAATAAAGTCTAATCCTGTATTATAGTCCTCATATTCAGTGGATGTTATATTTCCTCTGCCATCATGAGTAGTTTCGTTTAAAATACATTTTCCACTTCTTAATTCCCATACTTGCTTTTTAATTCGTTGTTTCTCTGGTAAAGATTCATTATTTAATGCATATAAAAAGACCACCTTTTCTAGCTGGTCTACATCATCTAAATTAAATTGTGTGAAAAATTCTTGTGCTGGTGTAAATATAATCTTTAGTCCTTCATTTTTATGACCCCATAGTTTTATGCCCACCTTTCCGCCGATGGAACAATCTTTATATGCCTTAAGTATTTTACTATGAAATTTATTTTTATCTAGTATATCTTTAAGTAAATCCTCTTTTTCCTGTGCCTGGTCTTTATATATTGTACTTCCTTTCTTGTCTGGATTAACCGGTCTAATGTCAAAGAATGGCTCTCTACCAAACATAAACCTAGCTCTAGTATCTATAAGTTTCTTTATAATGTTAGTTATTTTCTTTGTAGGAATGTAATCTAAGTCTGTTGCTGTGCTCCATTCCTGTTCACCTTCATATATAGCATACCATCTATTAATTTTATTTATCTTTTCTAAATAGTCCCCATATATTCCTTGTAGTTCAGTTTTTAATAACTCATTGTAATTAATCAAGTTATCACCTTCTTCCTTTTCCTGAATAGTTATCTCTATCTTTTAGATCTGATACTTCATATCCATCTAGGCCATACCACATTGCTTCAAATGTATGTGGATCTATATTAAACTCATCATAGATTAAATTCCCTAAACTATCAGTAGCATATGTTAGATTCTTACATTCTCTTATGGTATTTCTGCATTTATCGGAACAGATTATTTTCTTAAATCGTTTCATCTTTTTAGTATTCTGTAATCTGCTTCCAGGGCCCTTTTTAGCTCCCACCATTCTAAACCCCTGTTGATTATAATATCTAATTGTTTTAGGCTCTGCGCTATCTGCTCTTATCAATTCTTTAGTTTCTTTAAATTCTTTTATCTCTTCTGATGTTCTATCATCAGTCATTTTATTCTTATAATATTCCCAGTAAATATATAAGTACTTATTTTTATGATCTATGGCCATACGCACAATAGCATTAAATGAATCTTCAAAACCAAAATCCATACCAACCCTTAAATATCTATTTGGTATATCTCCAACTTTAGCTATAACTTTCTCGTGTGGTTCTACTATAAATTGTGGTAATACTCTAATTCCATTTACACCAAATCTACCTTTCCTGGCTATTCTATATAAGTCTGGATCATATAATTCAAGTTCTTCTAGTTGCTCTATATAGCTTATGGGCAAAAATAAATTATCATCTGCTAATGAATGATGATAATAGGTATTATTCTTTATTATTGTTCTTTTTTTATACAGCTCTTCATCATCTAAAATATAAATATCGTTAATTTCATCTTTAAAAAAATGTTTATACACCCAATTATCCTCTCCAACTGGATTAGTTGATAATATAAAGTGAATTGATAAGTTTGGATGTCTTGCCCTTCCTAATAACTCTTTATAGCCTTCATATTTAAGTTCAGAAGCTTCTTCAATCCATACTATAGTTACATTATGAATAGATTTTAATTTAGCTGGTTTATCCATTCCTTTAAATATAATTTGGCTCCCATTAGGAAAATCTATTCTCATTGGACTAACTTTTGGTTTTACTATATTATCTAGTTCTAAATCTGTTATTATCTCTTCAAATAAGGCATAGGTAGAATCTCTTATAGTCTCAAATACTTCTCTAACTACTAAAGCTTTCCTTTTCTCTTGCAATAGTTTTAATATTAACTTAAGTGCCACATGATAGCTTTTACTACTTCCATAGCCACCTACAAGGAAATAGGTTTTATAATTCCAATCAAATATAAAGTTTTCAAAGTGAGGATTGACTTCTTTTTCTACTACCATTACTCCTCACCCTTCCGCTTAATTAATATCTCTATTGGATTATCATTATCCTTGCCTTTAACTTTGTCTATGTCTACCTTTAATTTTTCAATTCTTAGTCTTTGTTCTTCTGTAACCATATCTTTGTTAGTATTGAGTAGCTCTTCATATTGTTTAACCATATTTCTTAGCTCAGCCATAGCTCTAGATTGTGCCTGAAGGAATGTTGCTTGCCTATCCCATGCAAATTGAAATTCATATTCATTTTCTGATGATGATACGGTCTCGCTATTATATTCTTTCTGTTTTTTAAGCTCTTTTATCATTTCTTCTTTGCTTTCCACATACATAATTCTTTGTGCTCTAATAATAGCTGCATATTGAATCTGTATATTCTCCCATAAAATATCTAATGGATCCTTTTCACTAATCTCCTGGACAATATTCATTGTTTCCTCAGGAAGATATTTTGAAAAGAATCCATGTTTTTCAGCATTCTTATTCTTTTTTAATTTATTTCTATCTTTTGGACCTGCCGACTTACCACCATGCATCCTACACCTGCCATTGGCCATTGCATAGTTTTTACATGGTTTTCCACTTCTAGTTTTTGCACCGCACAATTTGCTTGCATGGGGTTTGTTTTGCATCTATCACCACCTACTTGCTATTTTTTGTTTTTTGCATGAAAAAAGACACCCATTTTAGGTGTCTAAGATTTTATAATAAATATTATAAATTTAATTAAATAAAAAAGAATTACTCCATAAAATATTACTTTTACTATGTTCCATAATAAAGAAAATATTAACCCTATAGTTCCTAAAATTGACATACCTTCTTCTGGTACTACTGACTTGTTATTATTTCCTAGATTTTTCCTATAATAAAACCCATTCTTTCCTCCTGCTACATATGTACCACGTTTATTTGCTCCTACCCTTGCTCCTTTTACACCAGTGCTCATTCCAATTCCACTTTTAGATATATTCACTCTAGTATTATTTCCAATTTTTTTAGATTTTCTAAATCCCCAACCCATTCTTAATCTCTCCCTTCTCTAGATTACTTCTACAAGAAAAGAGAAAATCCTCTATAAACTTGTCACAGGTATCGACATTACCCCCACTTAACCTGCCTAATTCTTCTCCCACATCTCTTATAACTATCTGCCCTCATTAAATTCTCCACACTATCACCTAATTTTATAGGCCCTGGCTTTTGTATCGTCTTTTCTGACAACTCTTTTAACCTTCTATATGTATCTATATCGTTGCATCTTAAAATGTCCTCTATCTTCATTTTTAGTCACCTACTTTTTAATATATTTGCAGCCTTTATATAATTTGAACTTTTTATTATTTCTATCTGATCCTTAAGAGGACTTAAACTTTCTATCTTTTCAGTTTCTTCCTTAATAATTTCGTCTAATCTATTTATAAAACAATCGTTACAATTCATAGTTTCACCTCAAATTTTGCATAGTAAAAAGGACACACCTCAAAAGAGATATGTCCTTTAAGTCAAAAGGGGATATGACATTTCTAGTTACTATCATATTAACATGTACCTTTTAGCTTGTCAGTATAGTCCTAGTATACTCTTTTATTTTTTGCAGATATCTTTTTTATGTATATTTCTGAATATCCTAACTCTTCAGCTATGTCTGCTAACTTTTTCCCCTCTATATCCCTCATATATACCACTTTCTTCTCTATACCCTCTAATTCTTTTATATTATTTTCAATTTTCTTTTTAGACTTCTCTAATTTCTTTATAGTATCCTGATGTAGCATTATGTGATTTTCTATTTTCTGCATTTGTTTTAATGCTGCTTCAAAACTAATCTGACTAGTGCCATCAACGTATGGTTGAGTGTAATCTATTCCTTTTATTTCTCCTGGCCCATATAATTTACCCGCTTTTTTAATTGCTTCTAACTGTATTTTATATGTTTCTAGTCTTTCTTTCCATATATCTAACTCCTTGCATAATTCCTTATATGATTTAATTGTATCCATGATTATTCCTCCTTTAAATATTCTTCAAACTCCTCCATTTGCTCATTAAGATTAAATTTATCTTCCCTGTTTTCACTTATACAATTTAATACATTTTTAAATGCTTTACTGGCATCTGCTCCTGTAAAATATGCTACCTTTACTGCTTCACGATTAATTTCATACCATCTTTTTATTACTTCTTCATTTGTTAATTTCATAGTTATTCCTCCTCATAAATAACTCCATACACTATGTACTATTAGATCTGTTCCTTTTTTTGTTTCCCTAATTCCTTTAATTTCTGAGAAGTATTGCATTTCTCTTCCCTCCTACATTAATAGATCCTTTAGAAATCTACTCTTGACTGTGTTATATAGTTGTATTTCTTTTTTTATATTTTCTTCTTCCCTTTCTAGTGTCTCGACGTGTTTTGCTATCATGTTTTGAGTTTCTCTATTGTGTAATTGTATGTTTAGATGTTTAAGGTCATTCATTTGTATGTTCAGTCCTGCACGATACTTTGCGATGAAGCTGTCTATGTTTCTTTTGATTACTATGTTTAGGTATTTAGGATTAATATCTTTGTTTGGAATTACCACTGCATACTTGCGATCCACTTTTCTGCTCTCTGTTAAATACTCCACTTCTCCTTTGGTTGCAGATACTTGTACTAAACTACAACCTTTAGGGTATTCTTTATCTTTCCTGGATACTTCCCACATAGCCACATCTTTTAATTTTAAATTTCTATAATCCTTGATATTAATCATAAAAACTAATCTGCCCCCTTTTCTTTTTAGCTTGTCTACTATTTAAATATCTAGCAAAGTTCCTAAGTTCTTTATTCCCCTCTGGCTCAACATCTCTTAATTGTCTAACCATTTTTGTAAATTCTAAATGTGTTAATTCTATTTGTTCATCTATTTTTATCATTTCCTTCAATATATCTGTTAATGGTGGAATATACTCTTCTACATACTTATCAATGTATCTAGGTATGTTTAGGTTATAGTCGTTTTCTTCGATCTCTTCTAATCTAATTACTTTGCTGTATCTTTCTATTTCTTTATTACCTTCATATGTTTCTAATATTTTTTTAATGTCTTTATTTCTTAATCTATTTTTAGGTCGCACATTTTCAAACTCTTCTGATGCATCTATAAATAAAGTCTCTTTATCTTTTTTGTTTCGCCTTAATACCATGATTACTGTTGGAATATCTGTATTGTAAAATACCTTTTCTGGCAGTCCTATTATTGACTCTATTAAATTCTTTTCTACTAGTTTTCGCCTTATATGGCCTTCTGCTCCACCTCTAAATAGTACGCCATGTGGTAATATAATAACCATTTTTCCATTGTCATCTAATTGGTCTAGTCCAGTTAGTAAAAAGGCATAGTCTGCCTTGCTTTTTGGTGCTAATCTTTCGAAATGCTTGAACCTTCTTTCTTCTAGATATTCCCTCCTATGCTCCCACTTAAAGCTGTAAGGTGGGTTCATTATTACGGTTTCTGCTTTTATTTCTATATCTTCCGGTATTTTTTCTATATTGCTAAATCTTTCCCCCTCACTAAGCCTGTATATAGTTTTAAATTGCCTTGTTAGGCTATCCCCATGCCTTACTATTCCCTCTATGTTCCTAATTGCTAAGTTAAACAATAGGAAGGGTATAGCTCTATCTGAAAACTCTTCACAATAAAATTCTTGATTGGGATTATCTACCCATCTTTTTATAGTTAGCCCTCCCACTCCACTACACATATCCAAGGTAGATTTACTGTCCCCTGCCATGCTACTGGCGATTTCAGCCACTTCATTAGGTGTGAAGTCCTGCATCTTTCCTTTTCTGTCTGAATGTTCTGATTGATAGTAGTTTAAGAACCAGTCATAAGACAAGTCAGTTTCTACTTTTAAAAATTCATCAAATAAGTTATTCTTATCTGCTTCGCATTCTAATATTTTCATCAGCTTATACGATGCATGGAAACTCTCTTCTACTCCTATTAATTTATTTATTTCTTCAGTTGTTAGCATGAATTCACCTCCCATATGTTTAAAATAAAAATGGACACCAAATCAACCTATTAAGGCTGAATTGATGTCCGCTGGATTTCCAGTAGGACTTATTTAGTTCTAGTTTAAGTTATTTCTCTAAATATCGCGATCGTGATGTTCTTTATCTTCCCATAATTCTTCCCAATGTTCTTCTAGTTTCTTCATGTGTTTTATCCATTTATCTACTTCTTCTTTAGTTTGAAAATTAGGCCAATGTCCAGGAACAACTTGAATATTTATCTTTGCATATTGTTCATGGAAATATTTCCTTACTTCATCATTTTTTATTATATATTTGCCCATTTAATACACCTTCTTTCTATTCCCAAAATGCACAGGAATGTATTTCTTTTATATCTGTATCTTCTAAAATCTTATCAGCAATGTCATTATCAAATTCTATATTTAATTCTAAGCTGCCAGTATGCCAATTTCTGTGTAGATAATAGTCTTGTATACCATTCTCATTCTCAATTTCTATTATTAACTTACTTAGTTCACTAGACATTAATACACCTTCTTTCTATCTCTCAGCTTATAATCCATCTGCAGGTTTCCATTATGATTACTAATTTCTATATACACAAAATCAAGCTTATCTTCCGCATCCGCTTTATCTATAGTTACATCAATAAATTCGTTTATTTTAGTCTTTAGTTTATCTTTTTTATATGTCATTATTCTCCTCCTCTTGTGCCTTAAATAACTCATGTGTCCCATCTTTCAATTGTTTTTCTTCTTCTGATAGTTCATATCCTAGTTTTATTAATAGTTCGTATAGATTATCTAAACTATCATCTGGAATGTACTTCCCACTCCAGCTCATATATGACAAACCTTTGTAATGGGAATAATAAGCAGTTTTTAATAAGTATAGTTCTGGAGTTTTTGTAACCTTTTCTTCTACCATTTCAAACTTAAACTCCTCATCTATATCTATCTCAAATATCTTTTCATAATAGTCCTCCCTCCAGACTCTAAACTCAATACCTTCTTTTAATGTTAATATCATTAAGTCTTGTATATGATTTTTTATTTTTGTATTAGACAATGTGTTTATAAAATCTTCCCTTAATTCTTCTGTTCTTTTTGTTATTTCATTAAGTTTATCGAGTCTTTCCTTTTCTTTTTGTTGTTCTTTTTCTCTCTTTATTCTTTCTTCTTTTTCTGCTTCAGTCTCATTTTTTTGCAATCTATCTGCATATAATGTTATACACCAATGATCAACTTTAAAATAATATTTCCTATCATTTTCTACTTTTATCTCTTTATTTAAATCGTCTTCATCATACCTAAATGTATTTATATGTTCTAGTTTAAACCAATCTATCTCTCCTACTCTTGTAGCAAATTCGCTTATCTTTGTTATTAGTTTTTCTTTTATTTCTTCTTTTCGTTCTGTAGCTAATGCTGATTTTAGTTCAAAATTAAAATCTTCTGTTCCTATTGTTTCTAGCACTTCATTTCTAAGATTTATATCTTTTATTTTTTCTAGCTCTAAATAGTCTGTAAGCGTTCCTCCACGACTAGCTGATTCCCTTAATTTATCTTGGTCCAACTCTAAAAGTTTCGTTCTCCTACGGACTGTTGACTCTGAAAAACCTGTTTTCTCTGATATGTCTACCACTGTTTCACCTAAATCAAGCATCATTTGAAATCCTTGGGCCTGTTCATATGCCGTTAAATCAGAACGTTGCATATTTTCTAAAAGCATTGTGGCAATTTGAGTCTTATGATCCATATCTGATATTATGCATGGTACTTCTTCAAGTCCTGCAAGTTTTGCAGCTGCAAGTCTACGATGTCCAATTACAACTGTGTAAGTTCCCTCAATCCATTCTCCTGTTGTGCTTTCAATTTGTTTTACTACGGTAAGATTCTGAAGTATTCCACTTGCCTTTACACTCTCTGCCAGTTCGCTAATATCTCCTAAGTCCTTTCTTGGATTAACAGGATGTGGATATATTTTGTTAATATTTATAAACCTAATCATTTTTATTTCCTCCTTCCATCAAATCTTTCATTTGCTCTATTGTGTATCTTAAAGCTAAAACTGATATTAAAAAACTAAATGCCGTTATTGATATAAAAGTTATTATAATCGTATTTATTACCTGCATGTCTGTCCTCCTTTACCATACGTTCCGCCCTTATCTAAGTATTTAGTACATTTACTCGTTATCGTATCTTTTTCATCCTTGCACCAGATGCAGTCACTATATTGACATTCCCCAGGATCCGTGCCAAATTCTTTTCTACATTTTGTACATATACATTTATTACATTTCATCATTGCTTTCCTCCTAGCCTATTAACTCATAAAGCTTGTCTCTATCATCACTAGAAATTAACTCCCTAACTGAATACCTACAACTTCTTTCAATCTCCAGCTTTCTATTTAAGGCTGCTGCTTGACTTTTATATACTTCAGACTTCCCATAATTGCCATTTAAATAACTTACTATTGACCTAAAACAAAGTTCTATAACCTTTTCAGACATGTTATCCCTCCTGGCTTATGTTTAACTCCGTTCTTAGTTCTTTACACATATCTTTACAAGCCTGATACTTTTTACACCCTATACAACACCTTTCACATAGTTCACTTTCTGAGATTCTATTGTAGGCTATTTTTTCTTTACAGAAATTATCAACTTTATTTTCACATTTCACTATTATTCCCCCTATAAAATTCGATTTATAAGAATAATCACGATAATAAACACCCAACCTTCAATTTGTTTCACCCTATCCTTCTCAAATATATTAATTAAGCCATATATAAACATAAATATTATTGATATCTTTTCTAACATTCTTCTACCTCCAGTTTTATAGGAGAGGGTAGCTTGTACTACCCTCATATTTTATTAAGATATAATTCTTACTTTATTTCCTAACTGTCTTAAATGTTCTTCTAGGTATTTTTTAATGCTTCTCATTGCTTCATTCTTCCAAGCTCCACCATCTGATTCAAAAATCGCCGCCATTGGACCGGTTTTCATTCTAAATATAAACTTTGATTCAGGTTGTTCTATTTCAGGGAAGGTCCTATATGGAGCCAATATCACTGGATTAGGTACTTTTGCATCTGACACACTTGCAACACCTGTTTTAATAGTCACACCTTGGCTAACTCCGTCATCTCCTACACTTTTTACTGCTTCATCTTTGATTAACCCTGTAAATTTAAGTAATAGCTTCTTATGCTCGTTATCTACAAAACCACTTTGCATCATAATGTTAAATCTTTCAGTATCTATAAATGTATCGTAAATTATATTGTTTGGCAGTATTGCCGAAGCCCTTATAATCTCATTTCTATAGTTATCTGAATTTATAGGAGTTAAAACTCTAACCATTTCAGGACTAACTACTTGTATTAGCCATTTTCCTGGATATTCGTCTATATTAGCTTTTAAAAAATCTACTATACTTGTTAAGGTACTAACTTCTAACGTTTCCACTAATGGGTATTTAACTCTGTTTAACGGTACCTTTGAGAATAATCCTTGTTCTGTTTCGATTAAAGCATCTTCCTCATAGCCTAAATTAACTAAATATTCTAATGCTTCTTTGTTTAACATAATTTATCTCTCCTTTTTTACTTATATTATTTAATAATCGTTATTCCTGTTGTGTCTATATCCTTGTTGTCATCTAGTATTTCACCAGTTTCTTCGTCAACTTTCATGTGCTGTTGCCCTTTTATCTGGTTCTTATATTCACTTGCTACAATTCCGCCTTGGCCGTCTCGGTCAATTATCAACTTAGTTGCTACCGGCATGTTTGGCTCTAATTTAGTCTTTACTATGATGTCAACCATACTTAATTCTCTGTCTTCATCACTTTTAAATTTTAATTCCAAAGTTAATTTTCTTAATTTTGTTGGATCCGTGTTAGGATCTGCTATGTTTTCTAGCACCTCCTGGAGTCCCATGTTAAATTTTTCAGCTAATGCACCACCTGCAAATTTTTCTAAATTAATCATGTTATCCATCTAAATAACCTCCTCAATTTTTACCTCTATCCTTGGATTATTTTTGTCTACTTTAAACCTGTTACTCCAACCTGCATTTTGATTCCAACCATCATTTTCAATTACTCCCGCTTGTACTAATCCATCCCAAATAAATTTAACTGCTGCCGCTATATTGTCTGGATCCTTTCTCCTATTCTTGCAATACCAAGTAATATCCAGGAATACTTTTTTCTTTTCTGGTACTTTCTTGGCCATCCAAGTTACCATATCTGTATTTACTCTTTTCATATCGTTATATTTGTGATAATGCAATTTTGCTGCATCTATTATTTCATTCATTCCTGGCATTTCACCAGGGATGATTATTGTATTATTTTGCATTTGTCATCAACTTCTGCTATTTTCTTATTACTCATTAATCTTCACCTTCTTTGTTTCTTTCTCTAGCAACTCTATTGCCCTTAGCATCCCAAATGCCATCTGAGGATTAACAGTCTTAGCAAATTCAAATTCCTCTTTAATAATTTCTAACGCTCTATTTAAGCCTTTCTTCATCTTTTTAACCCCCTTATAAAGCTTGTCTATACAGTCTATAATTTAACTTTTCCCCTCTAAGTTCTGTTATATGGCCTTCACACATTTCTAATACTCTACTGCCTAAAGCTTCATCAAAGTTTAAAAGGTCCTCTATAAAATATTCACTACTCACGATTATTGGAGCATTCTTTAAATATCTGTGATTTATTATTTCAAACATAACTCTTAAATCTGCATCTGCTACGTATTCCCTACCTGCCCTATCTTTGTATGTTGCATTTTTATATAGATCATCTATTAGTAAAACTGTTGCATTTTTATATTTATTCATTTCTCTACTGTAATTAATCTCATCAGTTACAGATTGCTTGATCTTTGGTATTTCATCTCTATATGACATATATCTAACTCCTACACCTTGTCCCATAAGTTCGTTTGCTATAGCTATACTTAAATGTGTTTTTCCTGAACCTGGTTGCCCTAATAGAGCTATACTATTATTTTTCATATATCTAATATCATTGAATTTTTTTGTGTAGGCTATTGCCATCTTCTTCATTTCTTTAATTTCAGCATATTTAGCATTAAAGTTATTAAATCTTTTTCTTAGAAATTCTTCACTAATACCTGATGCTTCCAGAATCCTTTTATAAAGTTTCACTTCCCTACATGTACATGGTTTAGCTGAGTTAGTTTCACTATCATAAATCCATTCTGTATCCTTACAAACTTCACATTCATATTTCTTAGTCTCCATTGTAGAGGAATTTGCTTTTATCGATTTTAATACTTGAGTTGCCACTTTTTGAAGTTGATTCATCTTTTTTACCTCCTAAATTCATTCCCCCAGAATTATCCCAGTTTTCTAATATACCTTCTACGTATCTTTTATTTCTTTTATTCTTCTTTTCTGCTACTATCAAAGCATTTTTACACCACTCTATACCATATCTATTTTTTATATCTGCTAACCAATCTGGGGTAAGACCACTCCATCTAAAACCACATTTCTGATATAATTCTCCTAATTCTTTTATTTCTTTATCAAATAATAATTCTGCTCCTGTAGTACTACTACTAGAATCTTTTATAGAAGAATCTATTATAGAAGAATCTTTGTTACGAAAGTTTTTCCTATCCCTTGAGAAATCTTTTCCTAACCCTTGGGAAAAGATTTCGTAAGGGTCATAGTCTTGTAATCTGTCTAGCTTTTTCGTTGGTCTAATATATGCAAAATTACCTTTTTGTCCTTTTCTTTCGTGCAATAATCTCCTAGCGATTAATTCTTTTTCCACATAATTTTTAATTTTATTTGTTATAGTTCTCTTAGTCCCTATTATTGGTATTTGTGCATGTAGGTAGGTATAATTAACCCACATATAGGTTTTATCCTCTATTATTTTAAATTCCATACTAGCTGAAGAATACATATCTTTTATAGTCCTCAGTATCAAAGCATCATCTGCTTTTAGGCCTTCTTCTATAAGCTTTTTTTGCTGAAATCCTAATATAGTATATTTCACTCAATCACCTCTTTGAATCCCTTTGAATGAGGTCCAGGGGAATAGATCCCCCAGACTAAACCAGACTAAAATGGAATACCGTCATCATCTACTGGTTGAAATGGTGTCCCCTCAAGATCATCTTCATCAACTACTTCTACTCCTTCTACTTTCTTATCTTCATGGGTTTCTGTTGGCTTACTATTGGAACCACTTAATACCATGTTTGCTGCTTTTTTAACTGCTGCATCCCTTGCTTTATCCGCTAACCATTTTACATATCCTTCATCTTCTTTATATATCTGCTCTATCGTTTTTCCTCTATATTTACCAAAGTTAATTTTCATATTTTCCGCATCATTGATATTCATAGTTTCAATTCTTTCATCCTGAGAGAACTGTGCCATATCCTCTAAGTCCTGTGTAAATATATCTGAAAGGCTTCCTACTGTTAGGGCTGCATCTACTTGAGCTCTTTTTTTAGCCATTTTTAAACATGTATTACCTAACATATACTTGTCTTGTTTATCACTCTCATATTTCTTTTCCTTGCTGTTACAGTGCCCTAAGCCTTCTGTTATAACTTGTCCATTCTTTTTTAGTATGCACCTTACTGTATACGCAAAGAACCCATCTTCATAATACTGGATCTTTTCTATAATTTCGTATTCACTGCTAAGACCAAGTAGCATCAATATTTTTTCTGCTCCAGGTTTGAGTAAACTAGGTTTAGACGCTCCATAAAACGCATTTCCATAGTCATGCCCTTCTACCAACGATCCTTGTACTACCTTTTGAAACTGTTGAATTGTATGCATTGACTGTTGTACTCTATCTAACTTTAATCCCTCTATAATCATCATTGAATTTGTTTCTTGGTTTCCATTTACATTATTCATCTATTTCCCTCCTAAAATCTATCTAATTCTTAAAGATCTTGTTTGCTTTAATTCAGCACCTGGAACTTCTTCTCCGTCTTTTAGTGATTGCAAAATATCCCTTCTGGATATTGACTTAGTGTAACTTAAATAATCTTCAGGAATTTCATCTTCATCGATAATCCTTACACTTGGTGGATTGTTCTGTATTGATACTGTAAATAATGGTGTTTTAACTTTATCTATCTCCGTTACTTCAAGTTGCATTTCTAAATAATCCTTTACACTTTTCTTCTTATTTTCTAAAGCTCTTCTTCGCTGTGCTAACCTTTTTTCTTCTGTCCTTAGTGCATCTATATCACTGTCAATATGCCTTATTAATTTAGCTATATTTTCAGCTTTATTCTCTATTCCATCCTCTACCTCTTTTAAAGCTTTCTCTAAAGTTTCTACATTTGCATCTTCATCACTCATAATCTCTTCAATGTTCCTATATATTTCAGTTAACTCATATAATTTCATATTAATTTTCCTCCTTTATATTGCTTTCTTATATTTTTGCTGCTCTAATTCAAGGTCTAATATATTTTTAAAAACACTGTACTCAATTTCAGTATTAATTTTCTTATATCTCCTTAACTCTCTTATAGACTTTTGAGCTTCATATACTGCTTTTCTCATGACGTTTTCATCTTCCCTATATATCTCATTGAATATTAAAGTTAAAGCTTGTACAGGAGTAATAGGGACTTC